>Ga0302324_100000105_pt1 | contig 208493 bp, 191 predicted proteins | sample Palsa_T0_1_FD_201949 | JGI IMG/M metagenome (GOLD analysis project Ga0302324, IMG submission 201949) | Peat permafrost microbial communities from Stordalen Mire near Abisko, Sweden - Palsa_T0_1 | ecosystem: Environmental > Terrestrial > Soil > Palsa > Peat permafrost | place: Sweden: Abisko...
ACGTTCCCGAAAGCCGAGAGGTAGTCTACAACTTAAGGTTCCCCGGCCAGTACTACATGCCGGAGACCGGCCTGATGTACAACTACTTCAGAGATTACGACCCGACGATGGGGAGGTACTTGGAGTCAGATCCGATAGGACTGCAAGGGGGCATCAACACTTACGCGTATGCATATAGCGATACGTTGAAGCTGACGGACCCGCTAGGTGAGAAGCCAGGAGATTCTTTCCCGACTCCGGAAGCGGCGGCAGTCGATGCAATCGGATATATCAATTCACGGTCACATTGCGGTACGAATGAGTATGCGGGCTGGGTCTATAAGGAATGGTCCCTCCTCGGAAACAAGTCATACACGTACGACGAGCCAACTGAGCTCAGCCCGACCGGTGGCCGCATGCCATGGCTGCCTCTGTTTCATGGCGTAGCAGCTATGTTTCATACACATCCGCCTATTCCTGGATACGATTCCTATAACTATTCGCCGCCCGACATGGATGCAGCGGACGGACTCGGCATCCCGTCATATCTCGGAATTCCGAATGGATTAATAAAACGGTACGTTCCTGTACCCAAAAAACCGCGGAGTGGGACCGAAGCCACCGTCGGCGCTGCCGCCTGCTCGTGTACCCAGCATTAGCTGATCTAGGAGCCCTCTATGGACCTCACACGCATACCGATAATCCCAACAATCTTCTGCTTGCTCGCATTTTGCTCGTTATTTCCAAGCAATGTGCGCGCGGACTCCGAGGGTCGGATGACGTTGACAAGCATTCAACTGGATTCGGCTGGGTTAGACAATTCAGGGCCAGTTCACGTCGAGGCAAGTCAGACCGACCATGGAATTGACCAATTAAAGGTCTCCGTGTTTGGAAGGCTGCAGACGCTGACGCCGTCGCAACTCCGGTCTTTGAGCGGCGGTCCATTCAACAGCATAGGCCTCTCTTACTCGCGTGGTTATTCAGAAGTGGGCGGACGCAGTGTGTACCTGCTGCTTTGTCAAGGCTTCTCATCTGGAGTCAAGCTCGTTGCGATTATCACCATTACTGAACAAGGGAGCGTGCGCGTCGATAATGTGAGCACTCGCTGATCTGCCATGCGGAGCGACAGCGTATACAACTACTTCAGACGTATGACCCGCAGACCGGCCGATACTTAGAATCCGATCCGATCGGACTCAAGGGAGGCATTAATACATACGGTTTACGGTTACGCTCGATCGAATCCTGTTTCGTGGATCGATCCCTCTGGGTTAGCGACTTGCACCGGTGGTACGTGGAACCAAGACTTTGGGGACGCGGGAATTTATTTCGCATTTGGTGGGTATTTTAGTAAGGGTCGCGTGAACTACACATGCAGCACCGACCCCTCAGTCAAATGTTCTGCAAATGTTTGGTGCGTTGGCGGCGGCGCCATTCTCGGCGGCGGCATTGGTTGGAATGTATACGGATATGCGACCGGAGCGCCGAATTCCAGTAATTTGGCGGGCTGGTCTGGATGGCAAGCCGTAGGCAATGTCGGGCTTATTGGCCTGCAAGCGCCTTCTGGTGGCGGCGTGAGTATCTCGCCAGGGATATCAGGTGGCGCAGGTCTTGCGGCAATAAAATGCTACACCTACCAAATGACATGCACATCCGGTTGCGGCCACTGAAGTTAACGGAGAGCTCTAGAAATGGACAGCGTCTTTAGGCAGTACGGTTTTTTTGCACTGGTATTGCTGATTGGCATTTGCGGGCTCGTAGCGGCATTCTGGCGATCTAAAAAAGTTTCGCGGGCTCCCGGTAGTAAGCGAGCACCAATTGATTATTTGTTATTGTGGCCTTTGCTATTCGGCAACGACCCACCAAGTGATGGGGCCAATAATGTTACGGGGATTTCGAAGCGGGTAATTTTCGGATGGCTGATTGTTGCAGTGCTAGCAGGGCTAGCAATAATCTTCCACTGGTAAGCCTTAGCACGGAGTGCGTCGGGGCCGAACACACTACAACTACTTCAGAGACTACGACCCGACAATGGGGAGATATATCGAGGGTGACCCAGTAGGATTGGGAGCGGGCGACAACACTATGCGTACGCGGATGGGCGCGCTGATACAGCTGCCTGAACAGATAACCTCGGAAAAGAACTTCTTCTGCAAAGGGTGCGATGAAGCAGCCCACCGCGACGCTGAGAAAGGTCTTCCCGTGATTAATCGAGAAGCCAAACGCGAACGCAAGAAACATGGGCGCCGAGGCTATGGCAGCAAATGCGAGCGCGGGCTTGACCGGAGCTGTCATGTCCAATTCTCCAACCGCGAACTTCAAGCCACCGCGATGGGCAACCGCAACCCCAAGTATTGAAAAAGCGACTTCGAGACTATTTCTAATCGCCAACACAATCCGCCAAGGCATGAATCGTCGAAGGTCCAATTGGTGCAGCAGGTCCCCAAGGTGGTCAATTGCCACAAATGCGACTAATGCACATAGCGCGTACCAGACGTGCATGCTATCGCATGGACTCCGCCGAATCGCCATTTGAACACCATCTCATCAGGCGCTGAGGTTAGATTACCTGCCGCGGATCGAGGCAGGATTTACGAGTTTTCTTTTTTTATTTGGTCGGTGTTTGAACCGGCTGAGCGAATCTGTTCGTCTGGATCCCGTGTCCATATGCCAGGCTGGAACTTCCCTTGCTCGACTTTCCCTTGCTTCCCGGCGCGCCAGTGTTCTTGTTGGTCGGTGTTTGAACCGGCTGAGCGAATCTGTTCGTCTGTATCCCATGTCCGTATGCCAGGCTGGACTTTCCCTTGCCCTTCAACTTGTGATTGAAGGTCGCAGTCGTCTTCTGCTTTTTCTTTTCTACGGCATACGCCGGATTAGAGGCGATTGGGCTCAACGCTATCGCCGCGCCGATCGATATTGCGAACATCCCGGCAGCAATTCGACGCATGGGCTGGTGTGCTCCGCGGTGAGGCTTCGAGTTTACCGCAACAGACCCGCCTTATCCACCTGAGTTGCGGTGGGAGCGCCACCATTTCACCGCGGTTGTAGCGGTAGGTGCCCTTAACAGTGCCAGGCATCTGCGTCTTCGATATCCTCGCGACCTGCGCTCCACACGATCAATGCTTATAGTCAGGGGGCGGAACAGCTTTTGAAGCCGCCGGTCGTATCAGCACTGCGGTAGAGTTTTCACCTAGCGGGATGCGTCGCCCGTAGTAAGCCAAGCCCAGAAAGGCTTCGACACAGAAGCGCATCGCCAAAATGACATGCCGCTTTGCGGCTCGTCGCCAGCCGACGCCCGAGGTTGGTAATGCGGGAGATCGAACCACTTCAACTGTTAGGCCGGCCCGCCGTGCGAAGTAAGCAAGTTTGTCACGGCCAATGGCGGTGACGTGAGTCGGGTCTCCGTTCTGTATGCGTCGGCCAAACGGACTGTCGCCGTTCGGGTATCTCAGAATGCACTTGCCGCCCGGCGTCAGCAGTTCGGTGAAACGGCTAAATAAGCCGGGGTAGTCGCGCTGCTCGATGTGTTCGAGAACATCAAAGGCGACGATATGGCTGAATGCCCCCCGCAGAGCGTCAAGCTCCGGCGCGTCGAGTCGACTGTGCGTGTGGATGGTTCCAAACATTTCCTGCGCACGCATAACCAATAGCGGGTTGGCTTCCACCCCATGCACCTCAGCACCCATGTCGCGCGCCCACCCAAGAAATGTTCCATTGCCAAATCCGAGTTCCAGGACCCTGGCGCGCTCGGCTTTGCGCAGTTCAACCTCGGCGGAAAAATACGCGGCATCGAGGTTCGTGTACTGACCAAATTGATCCGACATCCAAGTTTTCCATGCGATGTATTCTTCGCAGTCCACATTGGTGTGGGCGGCGCCCTCATTTTGCGTCGCATCCAAGCGCGTCGGAAGGGGAGCTGTAGACATGGGCTGAGGCGGATCCATTGCGGCCAGTGGCATGAATTATACGGCCGTAATTATGCTGGGTCGCCAATCTGGCCGATCAAGGTGGCACTTTTGTTCATGTATGGCCAACGATACCGCGTATAAGCGACCCCATGTCCACCGCCATAATCAAGACAGCAAATTGGCCTGCCACCGCACTCTGCGCGCTTATCCTGGCGGCGCCCGGCAACGCGCTGTGCCAGACAGTACCCGTGTCCAAGGCCGACCTATGCGTGACCGAAGGCGCGATTGACGAGTCGCGCGGCTCGCTGCTGTCGGTCGAGAGCGCCAAGATGCGGGCTTACCTCAACACCGCCACACGACAGCTCGTCGAAGCGCGTTTTACCTACTTGGGACCCACCGCAACTTCGGCTCGCCTAGGCTCGGGCGAGCTTCGCAGCCAGTTCGGGCTCAAGCTGCGCGCCGCGGACGCCTGCAACCTGGTTTACGCCATGTGGCGCTTTGAACCGCAATCCATGCTCGTCGTTTCCGTCAAAGCGAATCCTGGACAGCATTCGAGCGCCGAATGCGGCAATGGCGGCTATCGCAACATCAGGCCGCGGTTGTCGCAAAAGTTTGCCGCGGTGCGGGCCGGTCAAATGCGCACGCTGCGCGCCGAGCTCAATGGCGAGACGATGAAGGTATTCATCGATCAGTCCGAAGTCTGGGAAGGCCCGCTGGGAGAGGACATTCGGGGCATGCAAGGTCCGGTCGGAATTCGCTCGGACAACGCCAGGCTGCAAATCGCACTGCAGGCGGGAGAATCTTTGGGGGTGGGGGCGCAGCGGCCGGCGTGCCGGTCTGGTGCGGAAAGCTCGGAATAGCTCCCGCGAGCGCTGATCAGATGCTTTGCTTGCGTGATTCCAGTTCGATCATGTCGACATCGGTGGAGCGCGCGAGGCGCGCGAGCAGGCACAACACGCCAAGAACGATCAGCGTAACAATCGCGGTGGTCAGCGGAAAACGCCAAAACAGCCACAGCATCGTGGCCGCGGACACGGTGAGTACCGCCAGAAGCGCAGCGATACTTCCTCGTGCAGTCGTCGAATCGGTCATGCCAGCTTCCTCCCCAGGATCAATGCAAATGACTCGCCTGTTGATTATACATATTGCAAGGTTAAATACCTATACAGGAAAGCCCCTAATTAACCTCACTGTTAAACACTCATACAGTTACTTTATCCCAGCATCGACTCGCGCCGCCAGTGTCGTGCCGTGAAGACAAAAAGCAGCAGTGCGATGGCGAGCGAGGCGCCTGCCGATACCAGCACGTCCCGCAGAAATATCCGCTCATCCCGCAGCACGCTGGTCATCAGCAAGTGTTGACTCAAGGACGGGATGAACATGAGCGAGCTTTTGGTCTTCAGCGAGTAGATGCTGGCAAAAGCGATGGGCAACGTCGGTACCAACAGCACGGTCGTGAGGTAGGTTTGCGCCTCGCGATAGCTGCGGGTGAAGGATGCTACCAAGGTCATGAGGGTGGCCCCCAAGGGCACGAAAGGCAGGCAGATGGCAAAGAAAATCAGCGCCGTGTGGAACCCGAGATTGGCGCTCATGCCGAGCCTTTCGAGCGGCACGAAGCGAAACACGCAGACAAAGGCGGTCAAGCTCAAGCCCAACGAAATGCACATGTAGGCGCAGGTCGCCAGAACCTTGCCGCCCACCAAAGCGGCGCGCGCCACCGGCAAACTGAGCAGCGCCTCCAGGGATCCGCGCTCGCGCTCGCCTGCCGTGGAATCGATGGCCAAGTAGAGCCCCCCCATCAGCAAGGCAAACAGCACGAAGTAAGTCATGAAGCCGAGCACCACGACGGCGCGTCCGGTGGGCGTGGCGACATCGACTTCGTTGACGGCGACCGGCAGGGCCAGCAGCGGGCTGACTCCCCGCATTTGCAGCCGCAACTGCGCAATGCCGCTTCCATAACTGCCGAGGATCGCTCGGGCCCGATCCGCGATCTTCCGCGTTTGCGAGTCGGCGCTGTCGGCGATCAATAGAATCGGCGCCGGTTTCGCCTCCGCGAACAGCCGTGGGTAATCCTCCGTCACCAGCAGCACCACCTGCGATGAGCCGCCGCGCACCGCGGCGCGCGCTTCATTCTCCGACAGATCCTTTTTGGTGAGCTTGATGCCCTGCCCTTCCAGATAGCGCGTGAGCCCAGGCGCGTAGCGGCTGCCGGAAATCGTCAGTTTCACCGGCACGTCCGATTCGACGACATTTTGTTCCAGCATGCGCGAAACCATGAAACCGAACAGGATCGGTCCGAACAAAGGTCCAAACAGCAGCGCCGACAGCAACGTGCGCCGATCGCGCAGGTTCTCGAGAAATTCCTTGCCGAACACCACGAAGAGCGTGCGCATCTCTAGCTCACCCCTTCGGTGTCGCCGAGCACCTGCAGGAAAGCCTCTTCCAATGACTTCGCGCCGCTGCGCTCGCGGATCTCCTGCACGGTGGCATCCGCAAGCACCCGGCCGTGGCCGATGATGATCACGCGGTCGCATAGCGCCGCCACTTCCTGCATGACATGCGAGGAGAACAGCACGCAGCGGCCTTGGGCTTTCAATTGCAGCAGCATCTCGCGCAAATTGCGGATCGCCATCACGTCGAGTCCGTTGGTGGGTTCGTCGAGGACGACATTTCCAGGGTCGTGAACCAGCGCGCGCGCCAGCGCGACCTTGATGCGCTGGCCCTGTGAAAAGCCCTTCGCGCGCCGATCGATGAAACTGTCCATGCCGAGAGCCAGCGACAGCTCGGCCGTGCGCGACTTCAAGCGCTCACTGTCCATGCCGTGCAAGGAGCCAAAATACCGAATGTTTTCGCGCGCCGTCAGATTGTTGTACAGGCCGGCGGCATGCGGCAGCACCCCCAGGTGCGCGCGCGCCTTCGAGGTCTCGCCGAGAATGTCGATGCCATCGATGCAGGCTCTGCCGCCGTCAGGTGTCAGCACCCCGTAGAGCATGCGCAAACAGGTGGACTTGCCGGCGCCGTTGGCTCCAAGGAGGCCGGTGATCTCGCCGTTGCGCGCGACGAAAGATACTTCGCGCGCGGCCTCGATACTGCCGAAGCGTTTGCTCAATTTCATCGCTTCGATCATGGCGCAGGGCCCGTCATTGTGATGAAGAACGGCTGGGAGGAATGCTGCTCCAGGCAGGTCGCATCGAGCTGCTCCGGCGCCGCGTTATCGAGAAATTCCGCCGTCAAGCGCGGGATGCATCCGGTAGCCAGCTGCCCATGGCCCTCTCCGCTCACGATCAGGTGTCGGTGCCGCGTCAGGCCGGCCGCTGCTCGTTCAGCGTCGGCGGGCGGCGTTACCGGATCGGCCTCGCCGGACAACAACAGCGTCGGGATATCGCTGTGCAGGGGACTGTGCAGGTCGGCGTCCACCGGCCCTGGCGGCCAGAGTTTGCAAATCTCATGCAGCGCATCTAGCTGCTCGGCACCTTGGTAGGTTTTCGCCACGGCCGCCCGATCGATATTGGCCGCCGCGAAAAACGGCTCATCCTCGCTGCAGATCACGCTGTACTGCATGCCGTTGGCCAGTTGATCGCCGATCTGCCGCGCACTCATGACCGATTGAGACGTCAGCGGACGCAGCATGCCATGCGCGGCCCCATGAATCAGCGCCGGAAGGAGCGACGCTTGGCCCGAGCTATAGGATAGAAACCTCAAGGCTGCGGCGAGAATGTTGTGGTTGAACTCAACCTGTATGGGCAAGCCGGTGTTCGGGTCATCGATGGTCACCGCGACCATCTGCGGCCCGAATTGCCGCAGCACCGAGTCCAAGTCCTGCTTGAGCTCAGGATACGCAGCGGCGCACTTGGGGGATTGCTGGCAGCGGGCCAAGATGAGATTCAGTGCATTGTCGCCGTCCTGCGGCGTCTCAGCTCCGATCGCCTGCTCGGGATAAAGCACGCCATCCAGGATCACCGCGTGGGTGTGCGCCGGGTAGCGGCGCATGTAGAGTTCCGCGACGCGAGTGCCGTACGAACTTCCATACAAATCGATCTCGGGATACCCTAATGCTTCGCGCACCGCATCGAGATCAGAAACCGCGATGCTCGTCGTATAAAAACGCACGCGTTGTCCCAGCTTGGCGAGACAATCGGCGGTTGCCTTGCGCAATTCCGGGATGGGATCCGCGGGTTGCCGCCAATCCTCCGGATAATCGCAGGACAGAGGATTCGATTTTCCCGTGCCTCGTTGGTCCAACAAGACGACGGCATGATTGCGGTTGATGCGCGCGAACGCGCCGGCAAAGGCCACATACAATTGCACCGCGCTTTGTCCGGGGCCGCCGGCGAGCACGAACAGCGGCGCTGCTTCGCTGCGGCGGTTGAGCGCGGGCACGACGGCTACATTGAGCGCAATACTTCCCGCCGCGGGATGCTGTCTGTCCTCCGGCACCCGCAATGTTCCGCAGCGCGCGGCAATCGACACCAAACGCACCGGGTGCTCTAGCTGGCACTCTTGCAGGGGCAGCCTGCCTTCATCGGCCGCGGCTGCCCAGCGGCCGCACAGGACCAAGAAAAACCATATGAGAGCCCCCCGACAGCGCATTCGAATCTCCGATTTAACGGGATTGTAGGGGATTCGCTACCCACCCTCGCCTGCGAATTGATAGATTTGCGGCCCAGTTCGAGTTTCGGAAGATGTCCATGACCGTGATTCGCGAAGCCGATGTGATTGCGAGCGTTGCCGACGCCCTTCAGTACATCTCCTATTACCACACGCCGGATTTCATTCGCGCCATGGGCCGTGCCTACGCCATCGAGCAGAGTCCGTCGGCACGCGATGCGATCGCGCAGATACTCACCAATTCTCGCCTGTGCGCGGAGGGACATCGTCCGATCTGCCAGGACACCGGCATCGTGGTGGTGTTCGTCAAGGTGGGCATGGGCGTGCGCTGGGACGCGAAGCTCGATCTTGAATCCATGGTGAATGAAGGCGTGCGGCGTGCCTATGTGAATCCCGATAACAAACTGCGCGCCTCCATCGTCTCCGACCCGGCGTTCAAGCGCGGCAACACCCGCGACAACACGCCGGCTGTGATCCACACCGAGTTGGTTCCGGGAGAACATGTCGACATCACGGTTGCGGCCAAGGGCGGCGGATCGGAAAACAAGTCCATGTTCGCGATGCTGAACCCGTCCGATTCCGTGGCGGATTGGGTGTTGCAGGTGGTGCCCGAGATGGGCGCGGGCTGGTGTCCGCCGGGAATGCTGGGCGTAGGCATCGGCGGAAGCGCGGAGAAAGCCATGCTTCTGGCGAAGAAGGCATTGATGGAACCCATCGATATCGCTGATCTGATCGCGCGCGGCGCGAAAACCTCGCTCGAAGAACTGCGCTTGGAGATTTACCAACGGGTCAACGCGCTCGGCATCGGCGCGCAAGGCCTCGGCGGGTTGACGACGGTGCTCGACGTCAAGATCTTGGACTATCCCACGCATGCGGCATCCTTGCCGGTGGCCGTGATCCCCAATTGTGCGGCAACCCGCCACATTCATTTCACGCTGGACGGCTCAGGTCCCGCGCTTCTCGAGCCGCCGAATTTGGATCTGTGGCCGAAAGTCGTGTGGACAGCGGACGCCAATGCGCGGCGGGTTTCGCTCGACGGCCTGACCCGGGAAGAGATCGCGGCTTGGAAGCCCGGCGAACGCTTGTTGCTGTCGGGCAAACTACTGACCGGCCGCGACGCCGCGCACAAGCGCATCTGCGCGCTGCTCGATGCCGGCAAGCCGCTGCCGGACGGCCTGGATTTCACCGGCCGCGTGATTTACTACGTCGGACCGGTTGACCCGGTGGGAACGGAAGTCGTCGGACCAGCGGGTCCGACCACGGCCAATCGCATGGATCGGTTTACGGACACCATGCTCGGCAAGTCAGGGCTGCTGGCGATGGTGGGGAAAGCCGAACGAGGACCTGAGACCGTCGAGTCCATCGCCAGGCATCGCTCGGCGTATCTGATTGCCGTGGGCGGCGCGGCTTTTCTCGTCTCCAACGCCATTCGCGCAAGCCGCATCGTGGCCTTCCCCGAGCTCGGCATGGAGGCCGTGTACGAATTCGAGGTCAAGGACATGCCGGTCACGGTGGCGGTGAGCGCCGACGGTGAATCGGTGCATGAGACCGGACCGAAGGCATGGGCCGGAAAATTCGCCGGGATTCCGGTTGCCGTCGAGTAACTGCCTGCCGGACTGATGGCGGCGCCCATGCAATATCTTGAACCCGGTTGGGTCGACGAAGTCATTCGCTTTTGGTTCGAAGAGCTCGGGGAGCGGCATTGGTTCCATGCGAGCGATGCGGTCGATGCGCAAATCCGCGAGCGCTTCCTGGCATTGCGCGAACGCCTGATGGCTAACCCGGACTTTGGCGCCGCCGCGCCGCGGCCCATCCTCGCTGCCGTGATCGTTTTGGATCAGTTCTCGCGAAATTTGTTTCGGGACGATGCACGCGCCTTTTCCGCCGATCCCATCGCGCATCGATTATCCACAACCGCGATCGAACGGTGCATCGACACCGCCATGAAAAAGGAGGAACGCTACTTCCTTTACCTACCTTTCGAACACAGCGAGAATCGCGAGGACCAGGCATTGGCGGTCCATCTGATCGCTGCGCTCGGCAACCAGGAATGGACGCAATATGCCTTGGCGCACAAGGCGCTCATCGATCGATTCGGCCGCTTTCCGCACCGTAACGTTGTACTCAATCGCCCGTCGACCGCGGATGAGATCGAGTCCCTGAAGGACCCCATGAATTCTTTCTGAACGTCGCCTGGCCGGTCGGCTCAGTACTTGATCGAGCAGCCGTACGGCCGGGTCACCGGGTGCGGCACGGGATTGCCCTGTTCCACCGCCAGCATGGCTTCCTTCAAGTACGGCTCGGCGCGCGGGATGTCGCTGACCTCAGCGGTCGCCAGGCTGTCGATGCCGCCCATGTACTGCAGTGCTCCGTTCTTGTCGATGACGAACATGTGGGGTGTGGTCTTGGCCTCATACAGGCGGCCCACGGTTCCCTTCGGGTCGAGCACCACGGCCGTGGGTGAGGCGCCGCGCGACTGGGTGAGCTGATCGGCGGCGGGACCATTCACGTAGCCTTGCTTGCCCGGCGCCGATGAAATCACGGTGAGCCACACGATGCCGTCCTTTTGCGCCAGCGCTTGCGTGCTTTGCATGTTGCCGCTGGTGTAGTGCTTGCGCGTATAGGGACAGTCCGCGTTGGTCCATTCGAGAACCACGGTCTTGCCGCGGTACTGACTCAAGCTGACCGGATTGCCATGGGTGTCCACCGCCGAGAAATCCGGCGCGGGTTGGCCGATTTGCGGCGCCGCGAGAGCGGTGGAACTCAAGGTTCCTGCCAGCAGTGCGGTCAGTGCCGTGTTTGCAATGAAAGTGCTCATGTTCCGTCTCCTTGGCGTCCTTTTTAGGCTGGATAGTGCTTAGTTGCGGACCTTGGCGCAATGGTTCCCTGGCGATTTACGAGTGGTGAGATTACAGTAGCCGCCCTGGCAAAAGTCGAGTGGATTCAGCGTCATGCGTTTTTCCAAGGAGTACGGGGTCATTGTGATCGGCGGCGGCCATGCCGGCACCGAAGCCGCGCTTGCGGCAGCCCGCATGGGCCAGGACACCTTGCTGCTCACGCACAGCATCGAGACCTTGGGGCAGATGAGCTGCAACCCGGCGATCGGCGGCATCGGCAAGGGTCATTTGGTCAAGGAAATCGACGCTCTTGGGGGCGCGATGGCGCTCGCCGCCGACCAAGCCGGCATTCAGTTCCGCACCTTGAATGCCAGCAAGGGTCCCGCGGTGCGCGCGACCCGCGCGCAGGCAGACCGCCAGCTCTACAAGCGCGCCATCCGCCGCATGCTCGAGTCGCAGGCGAACTTGACGCTGTTTCAACAGGAAGCGGCTGATTTGTTGATGCGAGGCGATCGGGTGAGCGGCGTCGTTACTTTGAGCGGCATCGAATTTCGCGCGCGTGCCGTCGTCCTCACGGTAGGCACGTTCTTGGGCGGCAAGATTCATGTCGGCCTCGCGAGCCATCCGGGCGGCCGCGCCGGCGACGCACCGTCCCTGAGGCTGGCTGCGCGGCTGCGTGAATTGAACCTGCGCGTCGGCCGATTGAAGACCGGCACACCGCCGCGCATCGATGGCCGCAGCATCGATTTTTCGAGCCTGCGCGAGCAGCACAGCGACGATCCGCGGCCGGTGTTTTCGTATCTCGGTTCGCGCGGACAGCATCCGCGGCAGCTTCCCTGCCACATCACCGCGACCAATGAACGAACTCACGAGATCATTCGAGCCGCCACGGCCCGTTCGCCGCTGTTCACGGGTTTGATCGAGGGCATCGGCCCAAGGTACTGCCCCTCGGTCGAAGACAAGGTCGTGCGGTTCGCCGATAAGCATTCGCATCAGATATTCGTCGAGCCGGAAGGCTTGGATACACACGAGATCTATCCCAACGGCATCTCCACCAGTCTGCCCTTCGATGTGCAGTACGAATTCGTGCGCACCATCAAAGGCTTCGAGCAGGCGCATATCACGCGGCCAGGCTACGCCATCGAATATGATTTTTTCGATCCGCGCGACCTGAAGTACAGTCTGGAGAGTAAATTTCTGCCCGGTTTGTACTTCGCCGGCCAGATCAATGGCACCACGGGCTATGAAGAGGCCGCCGCGCAAGGGCTGCTCGCCGGCGCCAACGCGGCTCTTGCCGCGCAAGACCGCGATGCCTGGTGGCCGAAGCGCAGCGAGGCCTACATGGGGGTGCTGGTCGATGATTTGATTACGCGCGGCGCGGTCGAACCCTACCGGATGTTCACCAGCCGTGCGGAGTACCGTTTGTCGCTGCGCGAGGACAATGCGGATCTGCGCCTCACCGCGACAGGTAGAGAGTTAAGCTTGGTCGATGATGAGCGCTGGGCCTTCTTCCAGCGCAAACGCGCCGCCGTCAATACCGAGATGGCCCGCTTGAGCGCGGCCGTGGTGCATGCGGCCGATGTCGATTCTGCCTTGCTGGCCAAGTTGGGCGCGCCGCTGTCGCGCGAATCGCATGCATTGGATCTTCTGCGCAGGCCCGAGCTGTCATACGATGATTTGCTTCACGCGGCCCCGCCGGACGGCCCGCCGGCAGCGTGGCGCGCCGATGAAACTTTGAGCGAACAAGTCAAACTGCAGGTCGAGGTACAGGCGAAATATTCCGGCTACTTGAAGCGCCAGAGCGATGAAATCGATCGGCAGCAGCGCCATGAGGAGCTGCGCCTTCCCGCCGATCTCGATTATGCGCAGGTCGGCGGGTTGTCCAATGAGGCGCGGCAGCGTCTCTGCGACGTGCGTCCGCAAACCCTGGGCCAGGCCGCGCGGATTCCGGGGTTGACGCCCGCGGCGGTGTCGTTGCTATTGGTGCATTTGAAACGGCGCGAGCGCGCCGCTTAGGAGACAGCGTTGCGGCATGCCATCACCGGCTTTTATGATTTCACCGTGCAGGGACTCGACGGCAGCGAGAACATTCTCGAGCGCTTGCGCGGCAATGTCGCGCTCGCGGTGAATGTCGCCAGCAAGTGCGGCTATACGCCGCAATACAAAGGCCTCGAGGAGCTCTACGAGGAACTCAAAGACAAGAATTTCACCGTGATCGGATTCCCCTGCAACCAGTTCGGCGCACAGGAACCGGGCACGGCGGCCGACATTCAGAATTTCTGTTCCGTCAATTTCGGCGTGACCTTTCCCTTGGCGGCGAAGATCGACGTCAACGGCGCTCACCGCCATCCTCTGTATGCTTGGTTGACGGCAAAGGAAAACGGCTTCCCCGGCGATATCGAATGGAATTTCGAGAAATTCCTCATCGACCGCGACGGCCGGGTCAACTGTCGATACCCGGCCGGAACCAAGCCGACTGATGCTACGTTCCTGCAGGATTTGGCGAATCTGCTGTAGCGAGCGCCATCGCCCGACTGGCCGCGGCCGCCGCCTGCAGTGGCAATTTGCGCGGCCACTCTTTAACATCACGGCAATTTTAACATCACTGCAAATTCGAAACACCCAAGGCCCGGAGAACTAGATGCTTTCTCGATTGAATGCCAAAGCGTTGCTGGCAAGCATTGCGCTGAGCTTGAGTTTGCCGCTTGGCGCGCATGCGGCCGGCAACCCAGCGGACGGCGAGAAGAAGTTCTATACCTGTTACGGGTGTCACGGGGTGGTCGACTACAAGAACGCCTATCCCGATTACAGCGTGCCGAAACTACGCCATCAAAATGCCTCGTACATTGTCGTGGCGCTGCAGGAGTACCGCGCCGGAGAGCGCCCCCACGCCACCATGCATGCGCAAGCGGTGTCTCTGACCGATCAAGACATGGAAGATATCGCCGCCTATTTGCAAGGCGCGGAACCGGTGAAACCCAGCGCCGCGGTCAAAGGCGAGGTGCCCAAGCAAGTCGCAGCGTGTGTCGCTTGTCATGGCGAGAACGGCCTCGGCGTCGAAGCGCCGCTGACGCCGAAACCCGCCGTGCTTGCGGGACAACATGTGGATTACCTGGAGCAGGCGTTGTCGGCGTATCGCAACGGCCGCCGCAAGAACGTGGTCATGGACTCGATGGCGAAGCTTCTTACCAGCGATGAGGATGTCAAAATCGCCGCCGCCTACTTCGCTGCCCAAGCCTCTCCGCTAACCACAGCGACCACCGACAGCCAGTAGATCAATGGCTCATGCTGGACAGGAACTGCGCAAAGGTTAGGTAGTAGGCATCGCGATTCTGTTTCTTCCGATAGCCATGTCCCTCATCCGCTGCCAGTAGGTACCAGACCTCGCCGCCCTTCGCGCGCAGTTTGTTCACGATCAACTCCGCCTCGCTCAACGGCACCCGCGGATCGTTTTTTCCATGCACCACGAGCAGCGGGCGCGTAATGCGATCCGCATTCGTCAGCGGCGAGATTCGCCGCAAGAAGCTGCGGGTCTCGGGATCGCGCTCGTCGCCGTATTCCGCGCGGCGCAGCTCCTGCCGGTAGGGCGCGGTATTGGTCAGGAAGCTCACGAAGTCGGCGATGCCCGCTACATCGACACCGCCGCGCAATCGGTCGCTGTAATTGACCATGGTTGCGAGCGCCAGATAACCACCATAGGATCCTCCGGCCACGATGACGTGCTTGGCATCGAAGGTGTTGTGCACGCCAAGCCAGACGAGCAGCGCGCCGACGTCCTTCACCGCATCCTCGCGCAGCGTACCGTTGTCGAGGGCCATGTAGCTCTTGCCATAACCGGAGGAGCCGCGCACATTGGGCGCGATCACGGCAAAGCCCAGCTCATTGACCACGAATTGAATCCAAGGATCGAATCCGGGACGAAACTGCGACTCCGGGCCGCCGTGCAGTGAGATCAATACAGGGTGGGCACCGGGAGTTAGCGGTTCGTACACGTACATCGGCACTTGGCGCGGTTTGCCGTCGATGCGGTCGAAAGTCGGAAACTCGCCAAGACGCGGAGCGACGAATTTGGCCAGATCGACCGGGCCCGCTTCGCTTGCCGTCCAAGGCTCCAGGCGGTTCTCGGCAACATCCAGTACATACGCATCCTTCGGCTGATTCGCGGCGGCGAATCCAAACACCAGCCGCGCGCCTTGCGCATCGAAGCTCAAGGAATCGATGACGCCCGGCACATGCAGCCGCGGCGGCGTCAGGTCCTGGTGAGAGCGTAGGTCCAGCAGGTTGAGCTTGCCGACTCCGCCTTCATTGCTGACATAGGCCAGGTAGTGGCCATCGCGAGACAGCGCCAATTCCTCGATGTCCCAGGGTATGTGGCCCGAGATGACCGTCTTGTCATTGGTGAACAGATTGACGTACCGCAGCCGGGCAAATTCTGCCTCGCGGTCCGAAATCAAATAGACGCCTTGCCCGTCGCGTGAAAATTTGGCATCCACTATCCCGACCTTCGCAGGCAAGGGCTCCACCTCTTTCTTTTGCCCCGAGCTCAAATCGACGACGTATAAATAGCCTTCGGAGATCGAGACGAACTTCAGCACCAGGAGCTTGCGATCATCCGGCGACCAATCGAGCACCGACCAGGCGGCGCCGCTGCCATCGCCTGTCAGGGCAAGGCGCGGCAAGGTGCCCGACTCGGGATCGACGATGTCGATGTCATACGTGTGGCCGTCCCGGGCGGTGCTGTAGAAAGCCACTTCGCGCCCGGTGTTCGACCAGACAGGACCTCCGTTCATCGACCTGCCATCGGTCAGCATTCTGGCTGCCGGTTCACCCAGGCGTTGGTAGTAGAGCTGGGAATTCTCGTTGCCGCCCTCGTCCTTGAGGAACACGAAGGCGCTGCGAGCCGGATCGGGCGAAAATGCCGCGACGCTGATGGGATCGCTCAAGAAGGTCAATTGCCGCCGAGCGCCGCCCGCCTGCTCCACGAGATGCAGCTGACTCACATCGCCAAATCGCGTTGCGATCAACAACTGGCCCTTGGGCGAGAATCCGAGCGGCGTTGCCTGACGCGCATTCAGGTAGCCCTGCAGTTTCTCCGCCAATTCGGCCGGCGCCTCGGGAATGTTTTCGAAGGTCAGATTGCCGCGCTCAATGCGAGTCACGGCCGCCGCAGGGTGAGTGAGCAGAGAAGCCAAGAACAACAGCCACAAAGAAAGTCGGGTCATGATTCCTATGTTCTCACACGTCGAGGATAATGAGATGCATGGCGGCCTTCGAGCATTTGTTGAAATCCTACGACGTTGGCGATCAGCTCGACGACATCGCGAGCGCCGACCCGCCGGCCTACCTGCGCCGCTGCTTTGCCGAAGGCGTGTCTGCGCCGTCGCTGTCCTGGGTCCGGGTGCAGCAGTTGGCGTTGTGCGCCATGGTGCTTGATGCCATCGTGAATGATCGAGACTACGAAATCTTCGAGCGCGAACTGATCGCCGATTGGCGCGTTCACTACGCCAAACCGTGCGCCAAATTCAAGGATGTGGCGCTCGAGGCGCTGCGGCGGATCCGCGAGCGCGAGCGTCCGGAAGATTCGGATGCTGCTTCTGAACTCGACACACTCATCGCACGGCTGGCGGGAGTTTGAAGAGCCGAATTCATCGCGTCCTGGCGGCGGCCGCGCTGTTGTGGCTCGCTGCGTGCGCCGCCACTCGAGCCCCGACCCCCGCGGCGCAGCCGCCCACACCTGCCATCGCGCTCGACGCCTCCTATGATTGGCGCGTTCTTTTGACAGCGCCGTTCGGAACCTTGCTGAAGGATCTGCCCTTCCCGGTCCACGAAGTGCTCTTGTTTCAGGACGCGTCGCTCAAACCGCTTCAGGCCGACGATGCCGAGTGCTACGCCATCGACGCGACCGCGCCCAGATTCATCGGCCGAGCACCCGACCAGTACCTGCTGTGCTTCAAGCACGACCGGTTGTCGCGAGTCGTCGCCGCGGTGCGGCTGCCGCCAGCGGAAGCCGCCGGGGATTTCGCCGACGCCTGCGGCCTATGGATGAAGACTGCGGCGGCCGCCAGACCCGGTGCCGCGCCCGCGATTGCAGCGCCGCCGAGCGGCGAGATCTGCGAGGGAACAGATGGTTCCATCGGTTTCAGCGGCCATCTGGAATGGGAATCGGAGCCGCCGGAATCAAGCGACGCGCTGCTGTCGGCTACGCTCAACGCCGCCGAACCGGATTGACCGCCGTGCGCGAGACTGAACGCGAAATTCTGGCCTCGGGAATGAGGGAAATCGCGATCGACTTGGGATCAGAGGCAGAGGCCGTGCCAGCGCGGATCGAAACGCTGCTGAAGCTCGTGGACGAGCTTGAACTCGGCAACGCGCAATTCAATTTGACGGCGATACGCGATCGGCCGGGCATGCTGCGCAAGCACGTGCTGGATAGTTTGAGCCTGCAGCCGTACCTGCGCGGCGATCGCTTGGCGGATGTCGGCACGGGTGCAGGCTTTCCGGGTCTCGCGCTGGCTATCGTCAATCCGCAGCGGCGGTTTACACTGATCGAGGCCACCGGCAAGAAGGCACGGTTCGTCGAGCAGACCGCCCGGCGGCTCGGCTGCGGCAATGTTCAAGTGGTGCATTCTCGAGCGGAAAGCTATAGGCCGTTCGAACTTTTCGATACAGTGGTGGCGCGGGCCCTGGCGTCACTGGCGGATTTCGTGGCCTATGCCGGCCACTTATGCGCTCCCGGCGGCCGCTTGCTGGCGATGAAGGGGAAGCGGCCGGACGATGAGATATCCGCGCTGCCCAGGACGTTTCGCGTGTTGGCCGTGCATCAGCTGAAAGTGCCGGGACTTGCCGATGAGCGGCATTTGGTAGAGCTTGTTCCTGCCCAACGGCAATCGAGCAGGTCATGAAACGGATCGAGACATGAAACGCGTGATCGCGGTGGCGAACCAGAAGGGCGGCGTGGGCAAGACCACGACGGCGGTCAATCTTGCCGCCTCGTTGACGGCCACCAAGCGCCGCGTGCTGCTCATCGATCTTGACCCGCAAGGCAATGCCACCATGGGTTGCGGCATCGACAAGAATGCGCAATCACGCACCAGTTGCGATGTGCTGCTCGGCGATTGCAGCGCGGTGGAAGCGCTGGTGGAGGTCGAGTACGGCGGTTTCATGCTGCTGCCGTCGAATCAGGATCTGACGGCAGCCGAGGTGCGTTTGCTCACCATGGTGGTGGGGCGCGAGTTCAAATTGCGCAATGCTCTGCAGCCGGTGCGCGAGGATTTCGATGTGATTTTGATCGACTGCCCGCCCTCCCTCAACATGCTGACTTTGAACGCCCTGGTCGCGTCCGATTCCGTCATGGTTCCCATGCAATGCGAGTACTACGCGCTCGAAGGGTTGACGGCTTTGATGCAAACCATCGAGCAGATTCGCGACAGCATCAACCCGGATCTGGAAATCGAAGGATTGCTGCGCACCATGTTCGACCCGCGCAACAATTTGGCCAACGAGGTGTCGGCGCAGCTGCTCGAGCATTTCGGCGCCAAGGTGTTTCGCACCATGATCCCGCGCAATGTGCGCCTTGCGGAGGCGCCGAGTTTCGGCAAGCCCGCGCTGTTTCACGACAAGGAGTCGCGCGGCGCGCTTGCCTATCTGGCACTTGCGGGGGAAATGATTCGCCGCGACGAGCTGCCGGCCGCGCCCGTATAATCGGATCTCCGTTCGCATCATTGGACCTCCGTTCACGGGAAAATCAAGCATGTCCGGCAAAAAGCCGTCTTCAGCCTTGGGTCGCGGCCTCGCTGAGCTCTCGCCGCTGCTGGCGCGGCGCGCGGCTGTACCGGCTGAAAAACCTCAGGTTTTGGTCGGCGACCGCCTGGCCACGCTGCCGGTGGACCTGCTGCAGCGAGGTAAGTATCAACCGCGCATCGATATGCGGCCCGAATCCTTGGGTGAGCTTGCCGATTCCATCAAGGCACGGGGTTTGGTTCAGCCTATTTTGGTCAGGCCGCTTGCCAGGCCCAATCCCGGTGAATCGCAGCGCTATGAAATCATTGCCGGCGAGCGGCGCTGGCGAGCGGCCCAAATGGCCGGCCTCTCTGAGATTCCCGCCGTCATTCGCGATGTCCCCGACGAGGACGCCGTCGCCATGGCGCTCATCGAGAACATCCAGCGCGAGGATTTGAACCCTCTGGAGGAAGCGCGGGCACTGCTCAAGCTCACGGAAGAATTTGGTTTGACCCACCAGGCCGCAGCCGAAGCGGTCGGACGGTCCCGAGCCGCGGTGAGCAACTTGCTGCGGCTCATGGAATTGACCGACGAGGTCAAGGAATTGTTGGAAAGCCGCCGTATCGAGATGGGCCATGCGCGCGCGCTTCTCGGCCTCACCAGCAAACGGCAGCAGATCGAAGTGGCCGCCCTGGTTGCCAGGAAAGGCTTGTCGGTGAGGGACACCGAGGCCCTGGTTCGGCGCCTAATTGCCCCGCCGGGGGCTCAAAAGCCCGAATCCTCCGCTGCGGACCCCGACATTCAACGGTTGGAACTGGAATTGGCCGAGAAATTGGGTGCCAAAGTGCTGTTCCAGCATGCCGCATCCGGCAAGGGCAAATTGGTGGTCAGCTACAACAGCCTGGATGAGCTCGAGGGCATCCTCGCCCACATTCAGTGATGCGACAAAATGGGGTCGTAAACGCCTTGATGAGCTAGGGCGCCCTCTCTATAATGCGCCGGCAATTTTGACTGGCGACGGCTCACAGAATGCGGAAATCGAGGGTAGCGTGCCGCCGGTCCGGTTCCCTCCGCGATGAGTGACGTACTGACTCGCGGCAAGCGGTTGGTCGTCAGGGTCGTGCTCCTGCAAGCAGGTTGCGCGTTATTAACCGCGTCTGTGTTTCTCGTGTTGAAGGGCGCTCACCAGGGCCTGGCGGCACTAGTGGGTGGGTTGATTGTGGCCGCTGGAAGCGCCGTTTTGGGTTGGCGCATGTTCAAGCCAGGAGCGGCAGGCGCTGCGACGTTGACAACCGCAATGTTTGTTGGGGCAGCGCTGAAATGGATGTGGATTTTAATTGCGTTATATGTGGCGCTAGCGCGCTTGAAACTCGACGTTGCACCGCTATTCATTGGTATGGCGGCAGCGCAATTTGGTTATTGGGTCGGTCTGATACGGCCCAAATGACGATTGGGGACTTATGCGTTTTTCAATGATGGCCGAGGAAGAAGCGACGGGCGGCGTGACGGGCTACATCAAGCATCACCTGACCCACTACACCGTTAACACGGGCCACGGTGCTTTTTGGTCATTCCATCTCGACAGCATCATTTTCACCCTGATCATTTCATTTTTCTTTATTTTCTTGCTGTCGTTGGCCGCGCGCCGCGCAACCAGCGGAGTCCCGGGTAAATTCCAGGCTGCCGTCGAGATCGCGGTAGAAACGGTCGATGGAATGGTGAAAGACACCTATCACGGCTCGAACAAATTTATCGCGCCGCTCGCCATCACGATCTTCGGCATCGTCTTTCTTGAGAATTTCATGGATATTTTGCCGGTGGATGCGTTGCCGGCGGCCGCCAAACTGTTCGGCATCGAGCACTTGCGTACTGTGGCTACGGCCGATTTGAACACCACCGTCGGCATGGCGCTGGGCGTGTTCCTCTTGATCCAGTGGGTCGGAATCACGCACAAGGGAATTGGCACCTTTGCAGGCGAATGGTTCGTCGCGCCCTTCCATGCGCACAGCGTCGTATTTAAAGTACTTTTGGCGCCTATCAATTTCGCCTTCCGAGTGATCGAAGAAGTCGTGCGTCCCCTATCGCTGTCGATGCGATTGTTCGGCAACATGTACGCCGGCGAACTCGTCTTTTTGCTGATCGCTTGCTTCACGCTAGGAGCGACGCTGAATCACGTCTCCACCTATGTTTTAGGCGTGGCGCAATTCGGTGCCGGCGTTATTTGGACAGTGTTTCACTACCTCATCATTACGCTACAAGCTTTTATTTTCATGATGCTCACCATCGTGTACGTCGGCATTTCGTCCGAGAAGCACTAGATTCAGCTCGTTTCAAGACATCAAAGACCGGAGACAATAATGGACAATGTGACCCAAATCGCTCAACTCATGAGCTCCACTGTGATTGCCGCCGGCTTGGTGATCGGCCTGGGCGGCGCAGGCGCAGCGATCGGCTTCGGCCTCCTGGGCGGCAAATTCCTGGAGAGTTCGGCGCGCCAGCCGGAACTGACCAACATGCTGCAGACCAAGATGTTCATCGTTGCCGCATTGCTGGACGCGGTGCCCATCATCGGCGTGGCCGTGGGGTTCTTGCTGCTGTACGCCAATCCTTTCTTGGGCTCCTTGGGCCTCAAGTAAAAGTCGGTGGTGCCTTGCTGCGCCGCCGATAAGGAGTAGGCAATGAACTTAGCAATTACGCTGGTCATCCAAGGGGTGGTGTTCTTCCTGGTCGCGTGGGCGGTGATGAAGTTCGCCTGGCCCAAGTTGATGACGGCCATCGAAACCCGGCAGAAAAAAATTGCCGAAGGCTTGTCGGCCGCTGACAAGGGCGAACATGCGCTCGAGGAAGCGGAAGTCCGCTCCAAGGAAATCCTGCGCGAAGCCCGCGACCGCGCGGCGCAGATCGTGGACATGGCCGGCAAGCGTTCGAACGAAATCGTCGAGGAAGCCAAGGGCACGGCGACCAGCGAAGCGCAGCGATTGGTCGAGCAGGCGCAGGGCGAAGTGGCCCGGGAAACCACCCGGGCGCGCGAACAGTTGAGCAAGGAAGTCGGCAAGCTGGCCGTGGAAGGCGCGTCACGCTTGCTGGGCCGGGAAATCGACCCCAAGACGCACGCGGAACTGTTGGACAAGCTGGCCGCCGAGATCGCCAGTGGCTGAGCGCGCCACCATCGCCCGGCCTTATGCCAAAGCCGCGTTCGAGTACGCGCGCGACGCAAAGGCATTCGCGGAGTGGTCGCAGGGACTGAAGACCGCGGCCGAGATTGTCGCGGACCCGCGTGTCGCCGCGATCACCGACGATCCGCATTGGAGTCAAGCGGACTTGGTGAGCATCATCACGGATGTCGCCGGCGCCAAACTCAATCCCGGCATGCAGAACTTCGTGCGCGTGCTGGCGGAGAATCATCGTCTGCTGCTGCTGCCGGAAATCGCCGCGCACTTCGAAGCGCTGCGCTCGGATGTTGAAAACACGGTCGACGTCGAGGTGATTTCCGCGGTCGAACTGAACGCTGCCCAGCGGGAAAAACTCAGCGCGGCATTGGGCGCGCGCCTGAAACGCAAGGTACGCATGCAAACCTCCGTCGATGCGACGCTGCTGGGCGGAGCGGTCGTTCGCGCCGGAGATCTGATCATCGACGGCTCGTTGAAAGGCCGGCTGCAACGTCTCGCCACCGAATTGGAAAGCTAGGAACAAAAGTTATGTCCATCAAGGCCTCGGAAATCAGCGACCTGATCAAGGCGCGCATCGACAAATTCCAATCCACCTCGGAGGCGCGCAACGTCGGCACGGTGGTGAGCGTCACCGACGGCATCGTGCGGGTGCACGGCCTCGCCGACGCACGCTACGGCGAAATGTTGGAATTCACCGGCAACACCTTCGGCCTGGCGTTGAACCTCGAGCAGGATTCGGTGGGCGCCGTGGTGCTCGGCGACTATAAGCAGATTTCCGAAGGTTCGGAGGTCAAGACCACGGGCCGCATTCTCGAAGTGCCGGTGGGCCCGGAGCTCCTGGGGCGCGTGGTTGACGCGCTCGGATCGCCCATCGACGGCAAGGGACCGGTCAATGCGAAGCAAAAATCGCCGCTGGAGCGCGTTGCGCCCGGCGTGATTTTCCGCCAGAGCGTATCGCAGCCGGTGCAAACGGGCCTAAAGGCCATCGATGCCATGGTGCCGATCGGCCGCGGCCAGCGCGAGCTCATCATCGGCGACCGCCAGACCGGCAAGACCGCGGTGGCCATCGACACCATCATCAATCAGAAGACCACCGGCGTTAAGTGCGTCTACGTCGCCATCGGCCAGAAGCAAAGTTCCATCGCCAATGTGGTGCGCAAACTCGAGGAACATGGCGCCATGGGCCACACCATCGTGGTCGCGGCTTCCGCATCGGTGGCCCCGGCCATGCAATACCTTGCGCCGTACGGCGGCTGCGCCATGGGCGAGTACTTCATGGACAACGGTGAAGACGCGCTCATCGTTTACGACGATCTGTCCAAGCAGGCGGTTGCCTATCGCCAGATCTCGCTGTTGCTGCGACGCCCGCCGGGTCGCGAAGCCTATCCCGGCGATGTGTTCTACCTGCACTCGCGCCTGCTGGAGCGTTCGGCGCGCGTCAACGCGGAATACGTGGAAAAAATCAGCAATGGCCGCGTCAAGGGCAAGACTGGTTCGCTCACCGGACTCCCGATCATTGAAACCCAGGCGGGCGATGTGACGGCGTTCGTGCCCACCAACGTCATTTCGATTACGGACGGCCAGATCTTCCTGGAAACCGACCTGTTCAACGCCGGCATGCGGCCGGCCATCAACGCCGGCATTTCAGTGTCGCGCGTCGGCGGCGCCGCACAAACCAACATCATCAAGAAGCTCGGCGGCGGCATTCGCTTGGCGCTCGCGCAGTTCCGCGAGCTCGCGGCATTCTCGCAGTTCGCATCCGATCTCGATGAGGCCACCCGCAAGCAGCTGGAACGCGGCCAGCGCGTCACCGAGCTCATGAAGCAGAAGCAGTACGCGCCCATGTCCGTGGCCGAGATGTCGCTGTCGCTGTATGCCGGCAACAACGGCTACTTCGACAAGGTCGACCGCCGCAAGGTGGTCGAGACCGAAGCTGCCTTGCAGTCCTTCGCGCGATCGAGCTACGCGGATTTGCTGAAAGGCATCAATGACAAACCGGATTTGAGCAAGGATGTCGAAGCGGCGCTGAAGAAGTGCTGCGACGAATTCTTCGCGACGCTGTAAGAGGCTTGAAGAGAACCTAAATGGCAGGCGCAAAAGAAATCCGCGGCAAGATCGCGAGTATCAAGAATACTCAGAAGATCACCAAGGCCATGGAAATGGTGGCCGCGAGCAAGATGCGCAAGGCGCAGGATCGCATGCGCGCCGCGCGCCCCTATGCCGAGAAGATCCGCAAGATTGTCGGTCACCTGCGCCAGGTGAATCTGGACTACAAGCATCCTTTCACGCTGGAAAGACCGGTCAAGTCCGTAGGTATCGTGGTCATCAGCACCGATCGAGGTTTGGCCGGATCGCTGAATCTGAATCTGTTCAAGGCAACGCTCACAGCCATTCGCGAAGCGGAATCTAAGGGCGCCAAGGTTTACTTGTGCCTCATCGGCCAGAAGGCGCTGACCTTCTTCCGGCGCCTATCGGGCGTCGAGATCGCCGCTTCGGTCACGCACTTGGGCGACAGGCCGCGCGTCGCCGAGCTGATCGGCTCCACCACCGTGATGCTCGACTTCTACCGCGATGCCAAGGTCGATCAGCTGCTGCTGGTGCACAACGTTTTCGTCAATACGATGACCCAGAAAGCCGTTGTCTCGCAGCTGCTGCCGCTCGAAACCATCGACAAGGAAGATCTGCAGGAACGCTGGGATTACATCTACGAGCCGGATTCGGCCGATATTCTCGAGAGTCTGCTGATGCGCTACGTGGAATCTCAAGTGTTCCAGGGCGCGGTCGAAAATGTCGCCTGCGAAATGGCGGCGCGCATGGTCGCCATGAAGAGCGCTTCCGACAATGCCGGCGATCTCATCGACGAGTTGCAACTCATTTACAACAAGGCCCGTCAGGCGGCGATCACGAAAGAGCTTTCGGAAATCGTCGGCGGCGCGGCAGCGGTTTAGGTTAAGAGGGTTATCAAGTATGTCCAGCGGCAAAATCGTGCAAATCATCGGCGCGGTCATCGATGTCGAGTTTCCGCGCGATCAGATCCCCAAGGTCTACGACGCACTCACGCTCGATGAGGTCGATCTGACTTTGGAGGTACAGCAGCAATTGGGCGACGGCATCGTGCGCACGATCGCGATGGGTCCGTCGGAGGGCCTGCGCCGCGGACTCACCGTCAAGGGCACCGGAAAAGGCATCATGGTCCCGGTGGGTGCGGCAACGCTTGGCCGCATCATGGATGTGCTCGGCAAACCGCAGGACGAGAAGGGCCCGGTAAACGCCAAGGAACACCTGCCCATCCATCGTCCCGCGCCTGCCTATGATGAACAGGCCGGCGGCCAGGATCTTCTGGTCACCGGCATCAAGGTCATCGATCTGCTGGTGCCCTTCGCGAAGGGCGGCAAGGTCGGATTGTTCGGCGGCGCGGGCGTGGGCAAGACGGTGAACATGCTCGAGCTCATCAACAACATCGCCAAGCAGTACAGCGGCCTTTCCGTGTTCGCCGGCGTCGGCGAGCGAACGCGCGAAGGCAATGACTTCTACCACGAGATGATCGAGTCGGGTGTCATCGACAAGGACGATCTGTCCAAATCCAAAGTGGCCATGGTGTACGGCCAGATGAACGAGCCGCCCGGCAATCGATTGCGCGTCGCGCTCACGGGCCTCACCATGGCCGAGTATTTCCGCGATGAAAAGCAAGCCTCGGGCAAGGGCCGCGACGTGCTGTTCTTCGTCGACAATATCTACCGCTACACGCTCGCCGGCACGGAAGTATCGGCGCTGCTCGGCCGCATGCCCTCCGCGGTGGGCTATCAGCCGACCCTGGCCGAGGAAATGGGCGTGCTGCAGGAGCGCATCACCTCGACCAAGACGGGCTCCATCACTTCGATCCAAGCCGTCTACGTACCGGCGGACGACTTGACCGATCCTTCGCCCGCCACGACCTTCGCGCACTTGGATGCCACCGTGGTGCTATCAAGGCAGATCGCCTCTCTCGGCATTTATCCGGCGGTCGATCCCTTGGATTCCACCAGCCGCCAGCTCGATCCATTGGTCGTGGGCCAGGAGCATTACGATACCGCCCGCGGCGTGCAGGCGGTATTGCAGCGCTACAAGGAGCTGCAGGACATCATCGCCATTCTCGGCATGGACGAATTGTCCGAGGAAGACAAGCTCAGCGTGTACCGTGCCAGAAAAATCCAGCGGTTCCTATCGCAGCCCTTCAACGTGGCCAAGGTGTTCACCGGCCAGGACGGCAAAATCGTGCCGCTCAAGGACACCATCCGCGGCTTCAAGGCGATCATCGCCGGTGAATACGATCATCTGCCCGAACAGGCGTTCTACATGATCGGCGCTGTCGAAGAAGCCGTCGAAAAAGCCAAATCCCTGGGATAGGCAGTCATGGCCAACACCATTCATGTCGATATCGTCAGTGCCGAGGGACAGATCTTCTCCGGCGATGCGAGCATGGTGTTCGTGCCGGGCTCTCAGGGCGAACTGGGCATCGCGCCGCGGCATGCACCGCTATTGACCACCTTGAAGGCGGGGGAAGTGCGTGTACAGTCGGAGGGTCACGAGGAACAGGTGTTCTATGTGGGCGGCGGCGCCCTCGAGGTTCAGCCGCACCAGGTAACCGTGCTCGCGGATACCGCGGCTCGCGCCCACGATCTGGATGAAGCCGCAGCCCTGGCCGCGAAACAGCGCGCCGAAGACGCGGTTCGCAACCGCGGCGACAAGCTGGAAATCGCCGAGGCGCAGGCCGAGCTGCTTCGCGCCGTCGCGCAATTGCGCGCCATCGAACGATTGCGCAAGAAACGCTAGGGAACACCGCCTCGGGAATCGCACCTCGGGATCGCAACTTCGGGATCGCAACTGCGGGGAGAGCCATGCAACTTTCGGTTGTCATTCTGGCCGCCGGCCAGGGCAAGCGGATGAATTCCGACTTACCGAAAGTGCTGCAGTCCCTGGCAGGGCAGCCGCTGTTGCAGCATGTGATCCGCGCTGCGCACGGTGTGAATCCCGCCGATATCTACGTGGTTTATGGACATGGCGGCGCCGAGGTGCAGGCGGCCCTGGCCCATGAGAATGTCGAGTGGATACCGCAGCCACAGCAGTTGGGCACGGGACATGCCCTGATGCAGGCCATGGCGGTCATTCCCGATGAGCACACGGTGCTGGTGCTGTATGGCGATGTGCCGCTGATTCGTCCGGCAACCCTCAAGAAACTCGCGGACCTCGCCGCCGCCGGCGCGCTCGCGCTGCTCACCGTCAAGCTCGAGGACGCGACCGGTTATGGCCGCATCGTGCGCAATGCTGACGGCAGCGTCAGCGCCATCGTCGAACACCGACAAGCGAATGCCGCGCAGCTTGAAATCCGCGAAGTGCACTCCGGTCTCATGGCGGCCCCTGCCGCACCGCTGCGCGAGTGGCTGCTGGGGCTTCGCTCGGACAACGTCCAGCGCGAATATTTTCTCACCGATGTGGTGGCGGCTGCCGCGCAAGCCGGCACGGCGGTGGCCGCGATTCAGGCGACGACATCAAGCGAGGTCATGGGCGTGAATGACAAGATTCAACTATCGCAAGTGGAAGCGGTCCATCGGCACGAAAAAGCCGAACAGCTGATGCTGGCCGGCGCGACGCTGGCGGATCCTGCGCGCATCGACATTCGCGGCGACGTTGCGGTGGGCCGCGACGTATTCATCGATGTGAACGCGATCCTGGTCGGCAACGTGCACCTCGCTGCCGGCGTGAAAGTCGGCCCGAATTGCCTGATCCAAAATTCGCGCATCGGCGCGGGCACCGAAATCTTCTCAAACTGCGTGATTGACGATGCGACGGTGGCGGAGAATTGCCGCATCGGTCCGTTCGCGCGTCTGCGGCCAGGCACCGTTTTGCACCGCGGCGTCCACATCGGCAATTTTGTCGAGGTCAAGCAAACGGAAATCGGTGCGGGAAGCAAGGCGAATCACCTGACCTATCTGGGTGATTCCAAGGTCGGCAGCGATGTGAACGTCGGCGCCGGCAGCATCACCTGCAATTACGACGGCGCCAACAAATGGCCCACGGTGATCGAGGACGGCGCCTTTATCGGTTCCGGAAGCATGCTGGTCGCGCCGGTGCGGATTGGCGCCGGCGCCACCATTGGCGCGGGATCGACGATTGGTGCGAGCACACCGGACGGCAAGCTCTCTCTGGAGCGCTCCAAGCAGATCACGGTGGAGGGATGGACGCGGCCGAAGAAACTCAGCGAAGACGACAAGGCCGCCGCCATCGAGCGCGCACTGAAAAAGCCCAAGGTGTGAGACGCAGCTGCATCGAGACGGGATGCTTCGCGCCGGCTCTCGCGCTGCTGTCACTCACGGTTGCAGGACTCATTGGCGAGACGCCAACGGCTGACGCTGCGCCCGGCGACGCGCCGGCGGCCGCCGCAGCGCAAGTTGCCCAAAATCCAAACCGGCCCGTGGACGGTTGCACGAAGGGTTCGGAAGATCAGAACTTTTTCTCACGGCTGAAGGATAGCTATCACTCTCACCTAGCTTGGAACGGCGGGGATCCGAGTGCGCTGCCCAGCAGAGTTGTCGGCGGCGCCGAGATGCCAGAGTCGAGTCCGCCATGGCCGTATTCGACCTGGAATATCGGCGGCACGCAGAACATCGGCGTCGAGAACATGGCCTCGAGCGCGTTGATGGACGCTCTGTATTGCGGCGAGTACGGGCAAAAACTCAAAGATAGCCGCTTCACGATTTACGGTTGGATCGAACCGGGCGGAAATTTGAGCACATCGCACACGCATTTCAACTACGCCACCGGCACGGGCGGCAACTTCCCGTCGGGATACGCGTTCGAGCCCAACACCGTGCAACTCGATCAAGCGGCCTTGTATCTCGAGCGGACACCCGATGAGATTCAACTGGACCATGTCGATTGGGGATTCAGGGTAGCCGGCTTGTACGGCACCGACTATAAATACACCTTCAGCAATGGTGTTCTCAGCAATCAGTACTTGGACAACGCCAGGCAGTACGGCTTCGATCCGATGATGTACTACTTGGATTTCTGGTTTCCCAAGATTGGCATGGGGACCAATGTCCGCGTCGGCCGGTATACGTCAATTCCCGACATTGAATCGCAGCCGGCGCCGAACAATCTGACCTATTCCCATTCGCTGCTCGATATCTACGATCCCTTCACCCAAACCGGAATCCTGGCCACGACCAAGCTGAGGAAGAACTGGCAGATTCAGCTGGGAATCACCGACGGCAACGATGTCGCCCCGTGGGTGAAAAGCGAACGGCACCCGACCGCGCAAGCCTGCGTGTTCTGGACCTCGGATTCTGGCGACGACGGCCTTTATCCCTGTATCAATGCGCTGAATGGGGGCAGCTGGGGCTGGGACAATGTGCAGCACACGGTCGTGTCTTGGTATCACAAGTTCAGTTCCCAGTGGCACACGGACACCGAGGCCTGGTACATGTGGCAAAGCCACACGCCCAATGTCGACAACCCCGATGGTTTGGCATTGATCGGCGCGCGCTACCCGCAAACGTTTGGGGCACCCTCGGGTGCCCACTGCAATCCCGCCTTGATCACGTGCTATTCATATGAATGGGCCATCGTTAATTACATCAATTATCAGCTGGGTCCGCGCGATACAGCTACCTGGCGCACGGGGTACATGGATGACGCGACCGGCCAACGCACCGGCTTCAGGACGCGCTACATGGAATACGATTTGAGCTACACCCACTGGGTGGGCGATGTGATCGAACTGCGCCCCGAGCTTCGCTTCGAGCATGCCCGCAACGCGGAAGCTTACGACAACCCCACGGATACGCCGGAGGGCGGCAGACACTCGCAGGCCATGGTCGCCCTGGACGCGATCCTGCATTTTTAAACACGCCCGGCATTCTGCGATGCGCGGGCAGACGGCGCGCTAGAATCGGTCATCTTTCAAGGCCACCATGGGCGAAACGAGCCCTTGTGCGCCTGCGAATAATACTGTTGGGGATACGCCATGCCGATTCACGACCATCAGCCGTCATTTCTGGGCCGCGCTTTTCTTTGGGGAGGCATCGGGCTTGGGCTGCTGGTTCTGGCCGGATTCCTTACCCGCGGATTTGGATTGCTGGGGGCAGGCGGGAAAGGGGCAGCGGAGCCGGAATTGATGGTGCGCCAAGGGGACAAAATCTTCGTTCCCGAGGGCTCGGCGCTGCGCGAGCGCCTGAGCGTCATGGCGGCCCCGGCGAAGGCGGTCAGTCCGGAGCTTTTGCTGCCCGCGATCGTCGAATCCGATCCCGCACGCACCGCTGCCGTGCTCACGCCGCTCAGCGGGCGGCTGATCGAGCTCAAGGTTGGGTTGGGCGATCGTGTGAAGCAGGGTCAGGTGCTGGCGGTCATCGATTCGCCGGATCTGGGGCAGGCCTACAACGATGACGAAAAGGCCGCCGATACGCTGAAATTAACCGAGAAGAACCTGGGTCGCCAGGAGGCGCAGAACCAGCTGGGTGTCGCTTCGGACCGGGACTTGGATCAGTCCAAAAGCGATCGCGCGCAAGCCGCGGCCGAATACGCGCGGACCCAGGCGCGCTTGAAAATGCTCGGCGTCGCTCCCGAGCACAAGCCGTCGGCGCGCCTGTTGACGGTGACGGCACCGATGAACGGCAGCGTCACCTCGCTCAGCGTTGCGCCCGGCAACATGATCAACGACCCGACGCAGCCCCTGATGAGCATCGCCGACTTGAGCACCATCTGGGTCACGGCGCTGGTGGCTGAAAACGACGTGGCGGCGGTCGCCAAGAATCAAGAGGCGGTCGTCAGCCTCATCGCCTATCCGGACAAAGTGCTGCACGGCAAGGTGCTGTTCGTCTCCGATGTGATCGAGTCGGACTCACGCCGCAACAAGGTTCGGATTGCCTTTGCGAACAGCGACTACGCGCTCCGGCCGAATATGTTTGGCACCGTCACTCTATCGGGACGCGAGCGCTCTTTGGTGGTGCTGCCGAGTTCGGCGCTGCTGGTGAACAACGACCGCACCACCGTGTTCGTCGCCACCGCGCCCTGGACCTTCGAGCGCCGCACCGTCGATCCCCTGCTCGATGAGGGCGAGTCGGTCGCCATTCGTTCCGGCGTGGCGGCCGGCGAGCAGGTGTTGGTCAAAGGCGGAATCCTGCTCAATGATTGATCAGTTCGTCGGCTTCTGCCTGCACCGGCGGGTCGCGGTGTTCATTTTGGCGGCACTGCTCGCCGGATACGGTATCTATGCGTGGGAGACCTTGTCGGTCGAAGCCTATCCCGAACTCGGCGACGTGGCGGCACAGGTCACCACCCAAGTCCCGGCACTGGCCGCGGAGGAGATCGAACAGCTGATCACGGTGCCCCTCGAGCGCGAAATCAACGGCACGCCGGGCCTGCTGCTGATGCGCTCGTCGAGCACGTTCGGGCTCTCGTTGATCACTGTCCTGTTCCGCGATGGATACGAGGATTATTGGGCGAGGCAGCGCCTGACCGAACGCATGAATCAAGCGGTGCTGCCGCCGGGAGCCACGCCATCGCTTGATCCGGTGGCCGGCCCGGGCGGAGAGATTTACCGCTACACGCTCGAATCCGGGAGCAAAAACTTGCGGGACTTGTCGGAGATCCAGCGCTGGATCGTCATTCCGGCCTTGAAATCCGTACCCGGTGTGGTGGATGACACGAATTTCGGCGGCTTCACCACCGAATACCAGCTCGATCTCGATCCCAAGCAGCTCGAGCATTATGGCCTGGGTATCACCGATGTCATCAATGCCATCAACAACAACAACGCCAATGCCGGCGGCGGCCGTGTGTCCCGCGGCGACCAGAGCTTTGTGATCCGCGGCGTGGGGCTGATTCACACGCTCTCTGAGATGGGCTCCATCGTCGTCACTCAGGTGGGCGGAGCGCCGGTGCTGGTGCGCGATCTCGGCCGCACCACGTTGAGCCACCAAGAGCGCGAGGGCATCTTAGGCAAGGACAAGAATCCCGACACGATCGAAGGCATCGTGCTGATGCTCAAGTATCAAAACCCATCGCAGACATTGCGGGGCGTGCACGCCAAAGTGGCCGAACTCAATGCCCGATTAGCGCATGACGATGTGCGGATCGTGCCCTACATCGACCGCGACGACCTGGTCCACGCCACCATTCACAAGGTCGGACAAACCATCCTCGAGGGCATCACGCTGGTTTTCCTCATTTTGATTTTGTTCCTCGGCAGCCCGCGCAGCGCCTTCGTGGTGGCGGTGAGCATCCCTATGGCCCTGGTATCCGTATTCTCGCTGCTCAATCTCACCCACGTATCAGCCAATCTGTTGTCATTGGGAGCCATCGATTTCGGCATTCTGGTCGACGGCGCCATTGTCGTGACGGAGGCCGTGCTGCGCCGGCGCGAGGCGATGCCGGATGAAGAACTGAGCGAAAGCGAGGCCAAGGCTGCGACGCTGCAAGTCACCCGCCCCATCTTCTTTGCCAGTCTCATCATCATTACGGCCTATCTGCCGTTGTTCTCCTTCGAGCGGGCGGAAGCGAAACTATTTACCCCGATGGCCTACACCATGGGCTATGCACTGTTCGGAGCCTTGTTGACCGCGCTTGCACTGGTGCCGGGCTTGGCCTATCTGGCCTTTCGCAACCCCGGGCGCGTGTATCAGAACCGCTGGCTGGAGCGCCTGACGGTGTTCTACGACCGCATTCTCGCCATCTGTCTCGATCAACCGCGAATCACTTACGGCGTGGTGATTTTCGCGCTGCTGACGGTGATCGGACTGGGTGCAACGGTTGGCCGCGACTTCCTGCCGGACCTGGACGAAGGCGCGCTGTGGCTGCAGGTGCAATTGCCCACCGGACTGGCTTTGAACAAGGCCAGCGACATGGCCAGCGATCTGCGCCGCGCCATCCTCAAGTATCCCGAGGTGTCCTATGTGGTGACGCAAACTGGGCGCAATGATGACGGCACGGATCCCTGGACCATGTCTCACATTGAAGCGCCGGTGGGATTGACGCCCTATGACACCTGGCCGGCGGGAGAATCCAAGAAGAAGTTCGTGGACCGGTTCGCGGCGGGGCTCACCAAGGATCTTCCAGGGCTTTCGATCGGCATCAGTCAACCCATCATCGATGGGGTGAACGACATGATCGGCGGCGCTCACAGCCCGCTGGTGGCTAAAATCTACGGCGATGATCTCGACCAGCTGCGCATCGTCGGCGATCAGATCGTCAAAGTCCTCTACGGCATCGAAGGTACCTCCAGCGCCTCGATTTTCCAAGAACCGCCGATCCCGCAAATAGAGATCAAGATCGACCATGAAAAGGCCGCCCGCTACGGGGTGAATATGGTCGATGTACAGAACGTCATTCAGACCGGGGTCGGACAGTCACCGGTCTCGACCGTCTATGTCGGCGAAAGGACCTACCCGCTGTCCGTGCGGTATACGAAGGACACCCGCAACTCGGCGGAGGCACTGGGCAGCTTGTTCGTGAATACCTCGAGCGGGGCGCAGGTGCCCATGTCCGAGCTTGCCGACATCCGGGTACGTACCGGCGAGAGCACTGTGACCCGCGAGAACGGCCAGCGCAATCTGACCATCCGCATCGACAATCGTGACCGCGATCTAACCTCATACCTCGAGGAAGCACAGGCCAAAATTGCGGCACAGGTGCATTTCGACAAGAACAAGATCAGGCTGGAATGGGGAGGGCAGTTCGAAAATCAGCGGCGCGCCGAGGCGCGGCTGCTGGTGATTCTGGTTCTGGTGATGGGCATGATGCTGATTTTTCTCACCGTTGGACTCAAGTCGTTCCGGCAAGCCATGCTGATTTTGGGTGTGGTGCCGCTGGCCACCTTGGGCGGACTCGTGTCGCTGCATCTGACCGGACAGAACCTCAACGTCGCGAGCGGCGTCGGATTCATTGCACTGTTCGGCGTGGCCGTGCAAAACGGCATCATCATGGTGTCGAATTTGAATCGCATGCGAAAATCCGGCCTGGACTTGCACGAGGCCATCATGACGGGCGCAACTGAACGATTGAGGCCGGTATTGATGACCGCCACCGTCGCGACCTTGGGAATGCTGCCGGCCGCCATTCACACCGGAGTGGGCAGCGACGTGCAGCGCGGCATTGCGACCGTGGTCGTCGGCGGCTTGGCGATCTCAACCATACTCACCCTGGTGGTCCTGCCCTCGATGTACCACGTCATTGAACATTGGGCCGAACAACGCCACGGTGAAGCTCGATGGGGCCGCTGATGTCCGCTGGGCTCAGCCGCGAGCGCGCGGCCGGTGTTTGCGCCGCGTTCATCGCTGGCTTGGCTCTCGCGAGCTTCTCGGGCTGCGCCGTGGGCCCGAATTTCAAGCGCCCCGCGCCGCCCACGGCAGCTGGCTACGGCAGCGCGCCCGTGCAGGGAGAAACCGTCTCGGTCGAACAAGCGGCGGGCAACGCGCAACGCTTCGTGGCGGGCTTGGACATTCCGGGCCAGTGGTGGACCTTGTTCCAATCGCCGCAGCTCAATCATCTGATCGAGCAGGCGCTCAAGGCCAATCCCGATGTCGGCGCCGCCCAGGCGGCGCTGCGCCAGGCGCACGAATTGTATTCGGCGCAGTGGACCAGCTTTTTCCCCACCGTCCAGGGGAACTTCAATGCCGACCGCTCAGAGTTCCCCACCAGCACGCTGACCAGCCCCACGGTGGCATCGAGCTCCACTTACACGCTATACACGGCGCAGCTGACCTTGAGCTACGCCCCTGACATCTTCGGCGCCACTCGCCGGCAGGTCGAAATCGCCAAGGCGCAGCTCGAGAGCACTCGCTTCCAGCTCGAAGCCGCCTACCTGACTCTGACCAGCAACGTCGTCGTGACCGTGGTGCAAGAGGCATCGCTGCGCGGCCAGATCGCAGCGACGTTGCGGGCGCTCGAGCTGCAGCACCAGTTGACCGGCTTCGTGCAAAAGCAGCGTGTCCTCGGTACGGCGAGCGATTTGGACATACTCGCTCAACAATCCTTGGAAGCGCAGACCGCGCAGACGCTGCCGCCGCTGCAAAAGCAGCTGGGTCAAACGCGCGATGCCTTGACCGCATTGCTCGGCAGGCTGCCCTCGGATGAACCCGTGGAAACTTTCCGCTTGGACGAGCTGACCTTGCCCACCGAACTGCCGGTGAGCATCCCCTCGAAACTCATTGAACAGCGTCCGGACGTTCGTCAGGCCGAGGAAAATATGCACATGGCCTCGGCGGCGGTCGGGGTGGCGATTGCCGATATGCTGCCGCAATTCGCGATTACCGGCGACATTGGCTCGAGTGCATTGAAGCTGCATCAGTTGTTCAGCCCCTATACGGGGTTCTGGGATCTGGGCGCTTCGCTGACCCAGACGCTGTTCGACGCCGGCGCGCTGCTCCACAAGAAGCGCGCCGCCGATGCGGCTCTTGATCAGGCGGGTGCGCAATATCGGGCCGCGGTCATTTTGGCCTGCCAAAATGTTGCGGATACCCTGCGCGCGCTGCAGGCGGACGCCGACGCCTTGAAGGCGAGCAGTGAAGCGGAACGCGCCGCGAAAAAGACGCTCGATCTTGCGCAACGCCAGCGATTGCTGGGAGCCATCAGTCTGGTGGCGGTGCTCAATGCGGAGCAAAGCTATATCCAAGCGGAGCTGGCCTTGGTTCAAGCGCAAGCCAATCGGTACGCGGACACGGCAGGCCTGTTTCAAGCGCTCGGCGGCGGTTGGTGGAATCGTACCAAGGAGATGCCTCACTATGAACAATTTAGTCCGCCGGGAGAATGACGGCGGTGCCGCAACGCTGTGGCTGAATCGGCCGGAAAAGCTCAATGCGCTGACCAAGGATGTGTTCGAGGCGCTGGACGAGCATGTCGAAGCGATCGCGCGGGAGACCAAGACCGTCGGCCTCGTCATCCTGCGCGGCGCGGGAGCCAACTTTTCGGCGGGCTACGACATGCAGGAAGTGCTCGAACATGTAAAGGCGCATGCGAAGCCGCATTTTCATTCCGAGGTGATTCAGAAAATTGCCGATCTGCCGCAGGTGGTGATCTCCGCCGTGCAGGGTCACTGCTCCACCGGGGCGCTGGAACTGGCGTTGGCGGCCGACCTGATCGTCGCTTCCGAGTCGGCGCAGTTCGCGGATGTCTACGCGCGCTGGGGCCTGACGCCCGTTTGGGGCTTGAGCTTGCGGCTGCCGCACCGCATCGGCAGCGCGAAGGCGAGCGAAATGATGTTCACCTGCAGAAGCTATTCGGGGAAACAGGCCGAGGCGATGCACCTGGCCAATTTTTGCTTTCCCGATGAGCACTTTGACGCGGAGCTCATGGCATTGTCCGCCGATATCTTGTGCAACTCCTGGTACGCCAACAGGGTCAACAAGCGCGCGCTGATCGACACCGACAGCATGAGCTTGCATGATGCTCATGCGCTGGATCTTTTCAAAAATGAGGGATTGGCGCCGGACGCCGCCAAACGCATTGTCAAATTTTTTGCAAAGCCTTAGGCGGCCGGCATAGCCCGAGAAAATCGGGCTGATACGGCGGCAGAGGGGTATTTCTTCCCTTTCCGCGCCGTTCGAACCCTGCGTCTGCCTTTACAGGTTTTTTACACCTCGATGGGCAACCGCCGCGTCTTCTTAATGCGCGGCTTTGTATCGTGCAGTCATGAACTACGCTGGTTGCACCCGCACGGCCGCTGCCGCGGGTCTGATCCTGATGGCCATTCCGGCATTGGCCGCGGACCCTCAACCGACCGTTGCGCCGGCCGCGCGTGATCCCAACGGACCCGCGGAGGGTTGTGCGAAGGGATCGGAGAACGAGGGATTTTATGCTCGCCTGAAGGATAGCTATCAATCTCATCTGGCTTGGAACGGCTCGGATCCGAGCGCGCCACCGACCAACATTGTCGGCGGCGCCGAAGTACCGGAATCCAACCCGCCATGGCCGTACTCGACGTGGAATATTGGCGGCTCCGAGGCCATCGGCGTCGACAATATGTACTACAGCGCGCTGATGGATGCGCTGTATTGCGGCGAGGGCGGCCAGAAATTGAAGGACAGCCGATTTGCGGTCTATGGCTGGATCGAGCCTGGCGGCAACTTGAGCACCTCGCATACACGGTTCAACTATGAGACAGGCACGGGTGGCAACGCTCCGGCGGCGTATTCCTTCGAACCCAACACGGTGCAGCTCGATCAAGCGGCGTTGTACTTCGAGCGCACCCCCGATGAGGTGCAACGCGATCATTTGGATTGGGGGTTTCGCCTCGCAGGAATATACGGGACCGATTACAAGTACACTTTTGCCCAGGGCATTTTCAGCAATCAGTACACCAACGAGGAACGGCAGTACGGCTTCGATCCCGTCATGTACTACTTCGATTTCTGGTTCCCGTATTTTTTTGACGGCGAGAATGTACGCGTGGGGCGCTACATCTCCATTCCGGACATCGAAGCCCAGCTTGCGCCGAACAATCTCACCTACAGCCATTCGCTGCTCTACACAGTCGATCCCTATACCCAAACCGGCATCGTCAGCACGACCAAACTCAGCAAGAACTGGCAGATTCAGACCGAACTGTCGGCAGGCAACGATGTCGCACCCTGGGTGAAGAGTGAACGCCATCTAACCCCTGCCGTGTGCGTGATTTGGACCTCGAATTCAGGCTATGACAACATCTATCCCTGCATGAACGGCCTCAATGACAGCGACTGGCGCTGGAACAATGTGCAGCATGCCGTGGTTACCTGGTACCACAAGATCGACGAACACTGGCACACGGACACCGAGGTCTGGTACATGTGGCAAAGCCATACGCCGAACGACAACAATCCGGCGGGCGCGGCGTACATCGCCGAGCGCTATTCCTACCTCATGATCGGCGCTCCCAACGGCGCGCTGTGCAGCCCTGCCGTGGTGTTTTGCTACTCGTACGAATGGGCGGCGGTAAACTACATCAATTATCAATTCGGCGCGCGCGACATCGCCTCCTTCCGCACCGATTATCTGGACGACGCCACCGGCCAGCGCACCGGCTTCAAGACGCGCTACATGGAATTCGATTTGAGCTACACGCATTGGGTGGGTGATGTGGTCGAACTGCGCCCCGAGATTCGCTTCGAGCACGCCCAAGCGGAAGCCTACGATAATCCCAGCGATACGCCGAACGGCGGCAGACATTCGCAGGCGATGCTTGCCATGGACGCCATCATTCACTTCTAGCCGGCGCCGCGCGGCATAATGCATTGCGCGATGTTGGCTTCGCCGGGAGTTTTTTGCGATGAACGAACCGCAGGACGGTGCGCAGGATAAGCCGCCTGGCCAGGAATCGATCGACCGGCGTGCTTGGTCCGACGCTCGCCAATGGCGCACGGCGATCATCGCGGCGGCCGCCGCTGTGATCCTCATTGGTGCGGTCTGGTTGGGAAAAAAAGTCTTCGGACCTCACGAACAAACCGTCGCGGCGGCGCCTTTGCCGCCGGGTACTTTTCGCGCAAGCCCCCAGCAGCTGAAGACCTTCACGATACAACCCGTGCAGACCCACGCCTTCGTCAGCGAAGCATTGACGGACGGAAAAATCGGGGTCAACGCCGATCGCGAAACGCCGGTGATCTCTCCCTACTCAGGCCGAGTCACCCGCGTCATCGCCCAGCTCGGAGATACGGTGAGGGCGGGTGCGCCGTTGGCCACACTCGAAGCTTCCGAGTTCGTACAGGCGCAGAACGACCTTGAGGTGGCCGTTTCTCAAGCCAAGCTCGCGCGCATCAATGAATCGCGCAAACACGCCTTGTTCGAGGCAAAGGGCGGCAGTCTGCAGGATTGGCAGCAGGCGCAGTCCGATTTAGCAGGGGCTGAAACGGCCCTCAATTCGGTGCGCAAGCGCTTGCAGATCTTCGGCAAGTCGCCAGCCGATATCGCGAAGCTGGAATCCTTGCAAACCATCGATCCGGCCGCAACTCTCGCAGCACCCATCGCCGGGGTCGTCGTGGATCGCCAAGTGGGTCCGGGACAATATCTGCAATCGGGGGGAGCGCCGGTTTTCACCATCGCCGACCCGACCAGCGTTTGGCTGCTCGCCAATGTGCGGGAAACTGATGCCGGCCTGGTCAAACTCGGACAATCGGTCGATGTTCGCGTGCTCGCTTACCCAAACCGCATCTTCAAAGCGCGGGTCACTTATGTGGCCGCGCTCGTCGATCCCGTTACGCACCGGTTGCTGGTGCGCGCTGAAATCGACAACCGCGATCTGGCCTTGAAGCCCGAAATGCTCGCGACATTTCGCATCCTCACCAGCGGTGCAGTGGAATCTCCCGCCGTGCCCGAAGCGGCAATCGTCTATGAGGGAGATGCAGCCCATGTCTGGGTGGTCGCCGGCGACGGCCTCCTCACCTATCGCGCCATACACCCGGGCCGCAACAACGACGGACTCGTGGAGGTGCTCGATGGCCTGACGGCCGGCGAACGCGTCGTGACCAAGGGCGGATTGTTCATCGATCAAGCGGCGGTTCCCGGCTCCTCGTGAACGCAATAGTCACCTTTGCGCTGCGGCAGCGTGTGCTCATCGTCGTGCTCTTAGTTATGGTGCTGATCGGCGGCGCCGCGAGCTTCCTCTCCCTCAACATCGAAGCCTATCCGGATCCGGTGCCGCCGTTGGTCGATGTGGTCACGCAAAGCACGGGGCAGTCGGCCGAAGAAATTGAACGCTACATCACCATTCCTCTCGAAATCCAAATGGCCGGTATCCCCAATGTCCAGGCCATACGCACGATCTCCTTGTTCGGCCTCTCGGACGTCAAGGTGCAGTTCACTTACGACTTCACCTACTACGAGGCCGAGCAATGGGTTACCAATCGCCTGTCGCAGCTCGGCGCGCTGCCAAACGGCGCCCAACCTCAAGTTTCGCCCACCAGCCCGATCGGGGAAATATTCCGCTATCGAGTGGTCGGTCCTGCGAATTATTCGGTAACGGACCTGAAGACGCTGCAGGATTGGGTGCTCGAACGGCGCTTCAAGGCCGTGCCGGGCGTGATCGATGTAACGGGTTGGGGCGGAAAAACCAAGACTTACGACATCGCCATCGACCCGCACAAGATCGTGGGGTATGGACTATCGATACCGCAGGTGCTGCAGGCTCTGGGCAACGCGAATATCAATGTCGGCGGCCAAACCGTCAACTTCGGTGCCCAATCGGCGGTGGTGCGCGGCGTCGGGCTCATCCATTCGACCGATGACATCCGCCGCACCATGATCGCCAACAACCAAGGCGCGCCCGTGCTTCTCGGCGATATCGCCGATGTGTCCATCGGAAATCTTCCGCGCCTGGGAATAGCCGGCTATGACGATGTGGATGACATCGTCCAGGGCATCGTACTGATGCGGCGAGGCGCTCAAAGCATCCCCACGATCAAACGCGTGGAAGCTGAGGTGGACAAGATCAACAGCAGCGGAATTCTGCCGCCGGGCGTCAGCATCGAGCGCATTTACGACCGCAGCGACCTGATCCATGTCACCACACGCACCGTGCTGCACAACATGATCGCCGGCGTCGTGCTCATTTTCCTGCTGCAGTGGGCCTTTCTCGGCAACATTCGCAGCGCCGTGATCGTCGCCATGACCATACCGTTCGCACTGTCATTCGCGATAGGACTCATGGTGCTGCGCGGCGAATCAGCGAATCTGCTGTCGGTCGGCGCCATCGATTTCGGTTTGGTGGTGGATGCCACCGTGATCATGGTGGAGAACATATTTCGGCATCTTGCGCAGCAGTCGGCGCATCTTGGCCATGGCCCGAGCACGCTGCATCGCATTCGAGTGCCCAGCGGATTTCGCGGCAAAAGGGGCACCATATCCACGGCCGCCGCCGAGGTCAGCCAATCCATATTTTTCGCCGCGGCCATCATCATCGCGGGCTTCGTCCCGCTCTTTACGCTGTCGGGAATCGAAGGGCATATTTTTGGGCCCATGGCCAAGACCTATGCCTACGCCATCGCCGGCGGCCTCATCGCCACCTTCACTGTGGCGCCGGCATTGAGCCTCATGTTGTTTCAGGACAAAGTGCAAGAGCGTGAAACTCCGGTGGTGCGTGTGCTGCGGCGCCTCTACGAGCCCGCACTGGAATTCGTGCTGGCGAATCGCATCATCACCTTTTTTGGACTTGCGCTGATCATGCTGCTGGCGCTCATCGCCGTGCGCTCCTTGGGGCTGGAATTTCTGCCAAGTCTGGAAGAAGGAAACCTGTGGGTTCGGGCGACCTTCCCCCAATCCGTCTCGCTCGAAGACAGCAACGCGTATGTGAACCGGATGCGGGTTCTCATGAGCCAGTACCCCGAGGTGCAGTCGGTGGTCTCGCAGCACGGCCGGCCGGACGACGGCACCGATGCGACCGGGTTTTTCAACGCCGAATTCTTCGTGCCATTGAAGCCATTCGGCCGTTGGCCCCCGGGTGTCGACAAGGAAAAGCTCACTTCCGACATGACCAATGCGTTGGAGCAGCAATTCCCCGGCGTGGAATTCAATTTTTCCCAGTACATCCAAGACAATGTCGAGGAGGCGGCTTCGGGCGTGAAGGGAGAGAATTCGGTCAAGATTTACGGCAATGACTTGGAGACGCTGGAGAAAACCGCCGATAGCATTGCCGCGGTGCTCGCCAAGGTGCCGGGCATTACCGATCTCGCGGTACTGCGCTCGCTCGGCCAGCCGACCATTCGTATCGATGTCGACCGGGTACGCGCGGCTCGATATGGCCTGGCGCCCGGTGACGTCAATGCCGTGGTCCAGGCGGCGATCGGCGGGCAGAGCGCGGGAGATCTTTATGAGGGGAGCAGCGACCGCCATTTTCCGATGATGGTGCGCCTCGCAGCTCCGTTTCGCCGCAATCTCGATGCCATACGGCACATTCCGGTGGCGGCAACCGCGAACAACGGCAGCGGCGTTATCCAAATACCGCTGGAGGATCTGGCGGACGTGCATCTGGTGTCCGGCGCCGCATTCATTTATCGCGAACAACAGCAGCGCTATGTGCCGATCAAATTCAGCGTACGAGGCCGCGATCTTGGCGGCGCAGTTCTCGAGGCGCAGCGCGCCGTGGAGGCGCAGGTTCCGCTGCCCGGCGGATATCACCTGGAGTGGGTCGGTGAATTCGGCAACTTGCAAGAGGCGGCAGCGCGTCTGGGCGTCGCCGTGCCCCTGTCCTTGGCGCTGATCGTGCTGTTGCTGTACCTTAATTTCAGCAGTCTTCGCGATGCATTGTTGGCCGCGAGCGTCATTCCCATGGCGCTCCTGGGTGGAATTTTTTCGTTATGGGCCACAGGTACTCCGTTCAGCGTGTCCTCGGCCATCGGCTTCGTCGCGCTCTTCGGCATCGCCGCCATGGACGGGATTTTGATCCTGTCGTACTACCACCTGAGCTTGGAATCCGGGCTGGACCGCGCCAGTGCCATGCTGCAAACCTGCAGAACGCAGCTGCGGCCGGTGATGATGACCTGCATCGTGGCATGCGTCGGCTTATTGCCGGCCGCGTTCTCGACAGGCATTGGCTCGCAGGTGCAGCGGCCGCTGGCGCGGGTCGTCGTCGGAGGCATGTTGCTCGCTCCCGCGCTGATTCTGCTGGTGCTCCCGGTGTTGATATTGAAATTCTCCCGTGCACAGGAATTGCCGGAGGAATTGCCGCGAGAGGGCGCGACGTGACGCGTGCGGCGCAGTCATGCGCTGCGGCGCTGTCATGGAGCGCAGCGATGGCATGTACTGTGCTGGGACTGGGCGCCTGCGTGGGCCCGAATTTCCACAAGCCCACGCCGCCGCAGGTGGATCGCTACACCATCGAGCCGATGGCTGCAGCGACCGCATCACCGGAGGGGCCAGGCGGTGCGGCGCAGAAATTCCTTCTGGAGCAGGATGTGCCGAGAAACTGGTGGACCCTATTCGGGTCCGCGCGGCTCGACGCCTTGGTCAGGGAGGCGCTGCGCGCCAATCCGGATGTGTTGTCCGCGCAGGCTGCGCTGCGTCAAGCGCTGGAAAATGCGGCGGCTCAGCGCGGCAGTTATTTTCCGACGGTGCAAGGCGAATTCGATGCCAGCCGCAATCGCAATGCCACGGGAGTGCTGGCGCCGGATCTGGCTTCGGGAACCCCGCAATTCAATCTGTTCACGCCGCAAGTCACGGTGAGCTACGTTCCCGATATTTTCGGCGCGAACAGACGTCAGGTGGAATCTTTGGCGGCTCAGGCCGAAGCCAGCCGCTTCCAGCTCGACGCTACCTACCTGACGCTGACTGCGAATGTTGTCACGGCGGCCATCCAGGCCGCGGGGTTGAGAGCACAGATCGAGGCGACCGAGCGCGTGATTTCGCTCGAGCAGGAATCCTTAGCGGTGCTCAAACATCAACTTGAGCTCGGCGCGATTGCCGAGGTGGACGTGTATGCGCAGGACGCGGCCCTCGCGCAGCTGCAGGCAACGCTGCCGCCTCTGCGCCGCCAGCTGGAGCAGAATCGGGATCAGCTCGCGGTACTGACGGGCCGCCTGCCCGCGGACTTCAAGGACCCCGGTTTGGCGCTCGACCAACTTGCGCTTCCCGCAGATTTGCCGCTCGGCGTGCCATCGCAATTGGTCGAGCGGCGACCGGATGTGCGCGCTGCCGAGGCGCAGCTGCATGCCGCCACTGCACAGGTCGGCGTGGCGATCGCCAACATGCTGCCCCAAATCCTGATCACGGGAGACGCTGGCAGCACTGCCACGATGATGAGTGATCTCTTCCGGTCGGGCACCGGCTTTTGGAGCATTGGCGCCAATGCCACGCAGACCCTGTTCGCTGGCGGGACGCTGCTCCACCGCAAGCGCGCTGCTGATGCAGCGCTCGATCAAGCCGGCGCCGCGTATAAATCGGCCGTGCTCACGGCCTTTCAAAATGTCGCCGATGCCTTGCATGCGCTCGATACCGATGCCGATGCTCTGGATGCGGCCGGCCGCGCGGAAACTGCCGCACGTAAGAGTCTCGATGTCACGCGTCACCAACTAGAACTCGGCTCGGTGAGCTATCTCGCCTTGGTGGTGGCGGAGCAAACCTACCAGCAGGCAGTTGTTTCTGTCATACAGGCCCGCTCCGGGCGCTTTACGGATACCGCCGCCCTGTTCCAGGCACTGGGCGGATCGATTGCGCCCGCCGCGTCGCCCCTTGCTGCTCAGTGAGCCCCGAGCGGCGCGGCTGCTTGCACCGCGGCGGCCGTGCCGTCGGGTGCTGCGCGGGCGACCAGCAAAGTTTTCGCGAACATGGCGTGAAGGTGTCCGACGCCGCGGGCCAGATGCATCAGTGAGGTGAGCAATAGCACGCCGACCAACAGCAGCACAGGCAGTGCTCCGATGGAGCCCAACCACTCGGGGGTGACGTGCAGGGCTCCGCCATCCACCATGATGTTCGCCCATCCGACCCGGGATGCCAGCTCGATGAATGGCGCGGCGATGAAGGCAATGCTCACCGACAGTCCCACCACCGCGGTCACGAAGTAGGCGATGCCCAAGGGCAGCATCAAGATGAAGTAGGCGATCGTGGTCCAGGTGCGCCGATCCTTCAGCATGTCGCCGATCCGCGCCCAGAACCCGGCGCTTCCCTGAAACACCGGGCGCCGCGGCATCCGCTCGCCGGTCATGGCCTCGATCAATCGCCCTTCGGCCAGAGACACCACTCGGCCCACCGCCACGAACATCAAGAAGAAAGGCACCCCGATCACGAGAACTGCCAGGCCCGCAGACATCGACAGTCCGACCACCGCGAATACGAAGTAAATGACGCCGGTGGCGAGCGACAGCAGCATGAAGAATAGAGAGGTGTAGGCGCGCGGGTCCAAGAACACGCCGAAGAATGCACCCATCGCGGTGCTTGGCTTTTTGCGCGGCGTCGCCATGGCGGCTTTGACTTTGACTTCCGTGTCAAGGTAGGCGCTTGCCACCTCGTCCGGCGCGCCGTACGTCGAGGCGATCAGTTCGAGTACATCCGACTCGGACTTGTCGGGGTGCGCCGCGACTTCTGCACGAAGGTATTCCTCGGCATCGTAGAGCGCGTCCTGAATCAGGGCGGAATCCGCGCCGGCGAGCTGTTCGCGAAGTTGACGGAGGTACTGATCGATAGAGCGAGGCGCGCTCGTGTTCATGGCAATAGTCCTGTGTTCGAGTGTTCCGTGCCGGAAGGTTCTTTTTCGATGAAACGGTCGACGAAGTCGCGGGTGCCCTGCCAGATGACCCGCCACTCGCCGAGAACGCTGCGGCCCATGTCAGTGATGCGGTAGTAGCGGCGAGGCGGTCCGGAATAGGAAGGAACAATGCGGCTGGTGAGCAAATTGCCGGCCGACAGCGCCCGCAGGACCGGATATATCGTACCTTCTTTGAAAATGGAGGTGCCCTCATTGGCGATGGCCAATCGCTTGGCGATTTCGTACCCGTACAAGTCTTCACCCGATTGGGCCAGGACTGCCAGCAAAACCAGGCCTACGAGGCCTCCATTGAGCTCTTTTTGAAATTTCTTGTCGTTGCTATCATCCATGGGCCAATACTATATAGTTACTAATAGTAGATAGCAAACATTATTATATGGCACATACAACCAAGCTAACCGCCGAGACGCTGCCTGCGCAAAAGCAGTGGAATTCCCGAGCGTCTCGGGCACACTGGGCACCCTTTTTTGTGCGCGGGATTCGTCAGCAGACATGTGTGGCATCGTAGGTGTGGTCGCCGAGCGTAATTCCGTTCCCATCCTCATGGAGGGTCTGCGGCGGTTGGAATATCGCGGCTACGATTCGGCCGGCTTGGCCGTGCTCGATCATGGGCGTCTCGCGCGTCTGCGCACGGTCGGCAAGGTGAGAATTCTGCAGGACGCCATCGATGCCAACCCGATCAGCGGCTCGGTCGGTATTGCGCACACTCGCTGGGCGACTCACGGTGTGCCCAACACTGAAAATGCCCACCCGCAGATGTCCAGCGCCGGTGTGGCCATCGTTCACAACGGCATCATCGAAAATCACGAGGCGCTGCGCGCCGAACTCAAAAACCTGGGCTACAACTTCAGTTCGGAAACCGACACGGAAGTGATCGCGCACCGCATTCATCATCATCTGGGCTCCTCCTCCGATCTGTTGACCGCGGTTCGCAAGACCGTGGCTGAATTGCAGGGCGCCTACGCTCTGGCCGTGGTATGCGAGGCGGATCCGGAGTGCATCGTAATGGCGCGCGAAGGCTGCCCGGCGGTGGTCGGCCTGGGACTCGATGAGAATTTTGCCGCGTCGGATGTGGCCGCGCTGCTGCCCGTCACTCGCCGCTTCATGTTTTTGGAAGAAGGCGATGTGGCTGAAATCAGGCGCAAGTCAGTCAGAGTTCTCGACTCAGGCGGCAACCCTGCCGCGCGCGCGGTTCGGGAAAGCGATCTGCCGGCCGATGAGGTGGAACGAGGACCGTACAAGCATTTCATGCTCAAGGAAATCCACGAGCAGCCGCGGGCGATTGCGCAGACGCTGGAAGAGCGCATCGCGAAAGGCAAGTTGCTGGACGCCGCCTTTGGACCCGGCGCCGCCAAGATCTTCACGCGGGTCAAAGCCGTCCACATCGCGGCCTGCGGCACCAGCTATCACGCGGGGCTCGTTGCAAGCGATCTCATCGAGAATATCTGCCGAATACCTGCACGAGTCGAGATCGCGAGCGAATATCGCTACCGCAATCCGGTGATCACCGCGGATACCTTGTTCGTGGGCATATCGCAGTCCGGGGAAACGGCGGATACGCTGGCGGCCCTGCGCAACGCCAAGCAAGCGGCGTATCTATCGACGCTGACGATTTGCAATGTCGCCGAGAGTTCCATGGTCCGGGAGTCGAAGCTGGTGCTGCTGACGCGGGCCGGAATCGAAATCGGCGTCGCATCCACCAAGGCATTTACCACGCAGTTGACCGCATTGGCCATGCTGACTATCGCGCTCGCGAAAAACGGCCCGGCTGCCGCCGAGGAAAGCGCGATGGTTTCGCAGCTGCTGCAGTTGCCCGGCCTCGTGGAAAAGACTTTGAAACTCGATGAAGCCATACAGGCTCTCGCGGAAGTTTTTGCGGATAAGCACCACGCCTTGTTTCTCGGCCGCGGACCGCTGCAGGCCATCGCCATGGAAGGCGCCTTGAAACTGAAGGAGATCTCCTACATCCACGCCGAAGGCTACGCCGCGGCGGAACTCAAGCACGGACCGCTGGCACTGGTGGATGAACACATGCCGGTGGTCGCCGTGGCGCCGAGTAACGAGCTGATTGAAAAGCTCAAGTCGAACCTGCATGAGGTGCGCGCGCGCGGCGGGAAATTGTTCGTATTCGCGGACCCCAAGACGGGGATGCAGAGCGGGGACGGCATGACGGTGATCGAAATGCCGGTACACGCGACCGCGCTGCAGTCACCGGTCCTCTTCGCCATCCCGATGCAGCTGCTCGCCTACCATGTCGCCGTGCTCAAGGGCACGGACGTCGATCAGCCGCGCAATCTGGCGAAGAGCGTGACCGTCGAATAGAAAATTGCGGCGGCGAACCAGGCTTCGGGCGCGCCGGCGCGGGCTCCGGCATCGGTGGCGGCAGCGCGGTTGTATTTATGCAACTATCTGTGCATAATAGCCGTATCTCTTTGTTTATGTTATGTTCCTGTATAACAATATCTATGCAATAATATATGCATGTCCACGCGCCAACAGACCTCGATTGTTGAGATCCTGGGGCGCGGGCCCGCTGCGGCGCTCGAGCTCGCGCAGGCGCTCAATGTCCACCAATCGACTTTGTCGCGCACTCTGCGATTATTGGAACAGGGCGGCCGAGTCGTGCGCCTGCGGGGCCGGACCCGGGGAGCGCGCTACGGCCTGGCCCGGATGGTGGGCACAGTGGGTTCATCGTGGCCGCTCTATGCGATCGACGCCGACGGCGCACCGCTCGAACTCGGCACCCTAGACGCCATCGCGCCCGGCCACCTGGCCGTTCGCGGCGGGCCGCCGCGAATCCAAGTGATGACCGAAGGCATCCCATACTTCCTACAGGATGCGCAGCCCGCCGGCTTTTTGGGCCGCACCATCCCTGCGGCATATCCAGAACTGAATCTGCCGGCACGCGTGCAGGATTGGACCGATGACCACGTCCTGATTTACCTCACCCAGCGCGGCTCGGATACTGTCGGCAATTTGATTGTCGGCGTCGAGTCCTTGGATCGCTACCTGGCAGGCACCCAGGGGCCGCGAGTGATCTCGGCCGACGACCGGGCCGCTGAATATCCCTTGCTCGCGCGCGCCGCCATGCTTGGCGGGCTGCCCGGATCTTCCGCACACGGCGAGCATCCCAAGTTCAGTGCGAAGCTTACTCGAGGAACCCATACCACTCACGTCCTGGTCAAGTTCTCACCACCGCAAGATACCCCGCTCGGCGTGCGGTGGGCGAACCTGCTGATCGCGGAGTTTGTCGCCTCGCAAGTCCTCTCTGAACAGGGGATCAGCGCGGCACGCAACGAGGTGTTCGACTTCGCGGGACAAGTGTTTCTGCAGTCCGAGCGCTTCGATCGAATCGGCGCGGAGGGCCGGCGTGGGGCGGTATCCCTCCACAGTATCGACGCCGCGCGCTACGGCATGCTGGATCGCTGGAGCCTCAGCGCACAACGCCTGCATGCCGAGCAACTGTTGTCCGCGCTGGACCTTGAGCGGATCACCCTGGTCGACACATTTGGCAGCCTGATCGCCAACACAGACCGGCATTTCGGCAACATCACTCTCTTCGATCGTTACGAAGGGCCCTTGGAACTCGCACCGATCTACGACATGTTGCCGATGCTGTTCGCGCCGCAGGACGGGCAACTGGTGGAGAGACCGTTCGTACCTGCCGGACCTGCTGCAGCCACCTTGTCCGTGTGGCCTCGAGCACGCGACATTGCTGAAACCTATTGGGCCAGACTTTGCGGGGAATCGCGCTTGAGCGAAGACTTCCGTGGCCGGTGCGGACAATGCCTCGATGCAGTGAAGCAGTTGCCGCGGCGAGGCACGGCGCGCGCCACCAGTGCCTAGATTCCTGATGCGCTGGCTGTTTCTGTTGCCAGGATCGCGCGTCCGACCGGCGATCCTAAAAATCCAAATCATCGCCGATGGGCATCCCCGGCGGCGCTTCGACGCGCGGCGCCGCGACGAATTTCGCAGGATCGCTCTGGAACTGCTGGATGCGATGATTGAGGTAGGCGTCCAGCGCCGAGGACGAACCGCGCCGTTTGATCGCATCCAGTTTTGCGTAGGTGATCGCGCGCACAGCGATGGAAGCCTTGGGATCCGCCGCCAGCGTCAACAGAGCTTCCACCGTGCGCGCATATACCGCGGCCTCGACCTCGCTGGTCAGAGCATATGCGGCGTTCTTTGATTGAGCATGCGCCGGCCGGCTTGCGGCGAGGGCGGCCTCGATCACGTCTCCCAGTGCGGGCGCATTGCCGGCGAGACGGGCGCTGTGTTCGACGAGACGGGCCGCTCGCTGAGGATTGAACAAGGTTGCCAGCGTCAGATCGGCAGCGCATTCCGCCGCCGCGATGGGATCGAAGGTGAGCCCGGTACTGGACGGCAATGATTCGCGAGTTCGTTGAAATCCAGGCGGTCGCGGCGGAAGCAGCTTGAGCAATGGTTCGGGCAGCGTCAGCGCCTCCGGCGACAGCGTCTTGAGGACGGCGCTCAGCGCCTTGGCCTGTTCCTTCGCATCGACCAGGGCGGCATTCATTTGCCCGTCGCCGCGCAGCTGATATCGATACTCGAGGCCGCCGATTTCCTTGATGGCGGCTTCGGTCTGATAACGATGCATGAGATACAGCGGCGCAAGCGTGTCCTGCAGTTGCGACAGGGGAGCGCCCATCGGGATGGCGTTCTCACCGAAGCGAGCCAACGCCGCGGCGCGAATCGTCATGATGCGCACCAGCTCATCGGCCGCGTTCGGCCCGTTGTCCCAAAGGTGGGCGCGCGGATGCGCGCTGCCGGCAGGTCTCGCATCCTCGTCCGTGATGTATATGAGTCCAGTTTTGGTGGCATCGCTCAATATGGCCTCGAGCCCGGCGCTCTCCGCGCCATCCGCAAATTGCCGATAACCATAGTTGATCGCCGCCTTGTCCCAAATGCCGATATTGGCGGCGTAAGCCTGGGATAGATCCGGGCGCCCGTCGCTGCCCAGCGCAATCCAGGGATGGGGATAGTCCATGACGGACACCGATTCGGCGGGTGCATGCGGAAATGAACTTGCAGCGAAGTTGTGCGCCAGTCCCAACGTATGGCCTGTTTCATGCGCGGCCAGTTGCCTGGTGCGGGCAAGCGCCATCAGCAGCATCGGATCATCGCCCGGCGTCATGCTCCTGCCCGAGACGTACGGCGACAAAAGCGCCTCGGCGATGAGGTAGTCCTGTCTGCCGCGCAGAGATCCCAACGTCACGTTTCCCTTGATGATCTCGCCGGTGCGCGGATCCGCCACGGGATGGCCATAGGACCAGCCGCGCGTGAATCGATGCACCCACTGGATGATGTTGTAGCGGGCGTCCATGGGATCGGCGCCTTCGGGCAACACCTCCACGCGAAAAGTTCCCGGTGCCCAACCCGCCGCTTGGAACGCTTGGTCCCACCAGCGCGCTCCCTCGACCAGCGCGGTGCGAATCGGTTCGGGCGCGCCCCGGTCGACGTAGTACTGGATCGGTTTCACGGCCGCGCACGCAGCGGCGCAGGCGGGATCCTGCTTGATCAAACGGTGCCGCACGATGAACATTTGATTCAGCGGCGCCCCGAGCGGCGCCGCATAATCGCGGTACTCGAATGCAAAGTACCCGGCGCGCGGGTCGTAGCGGCGCGGCGCGAATCCCGGCCCCGGCAACTCGAGAAACGAGTGATGCTCGCGCACGGTCATGGCGCGCGGATCTGGCGCCACCTCGGCGACTGCTGAGTCGCGGCCCGGCGCATCCGTGGCAAACGTGAGAACGGCTTCAACCTCGGTGTTCTTGGGAAAGACCCGGGTGGCGTCGAGGGCGATGGCTGAACGCGCGGCATCGAGCCTGTACGTTCCCTGCCCGGCGAGCGCTTCGGAAACGCGGTGCACGTCGCGCAAAAAGAAATCCGTCGCATCGACCAGCACCGCACCGCCATCGGCGGCCGTCGCGGAATTTTCTGCTTCGATCGTAAAGCTGCCCAGGATCGACTCGGGAAAGGATTGGCGCACCGCCAAGCGCTCCGCGGGATCTTGCGACGAGCTGCGAAACGCCTGGTTCGGCTGGACCAACAATATTCGCGGCCCAATACGCTCAAAGCGCACCAGCCTCGCCGGAGACACCTCGCCGCGATCGAGGCCCAAATCAGTCGATCCCGTGCCATAGGGCAGAGAATCGAAGTACAGCATGTCGGCATTCAACCGCGGAATTTCCAGATAAAGCTTGCCGCTTCTCGCATCCCAATGCAGCGGCAAGAACCCCGGCATGTGCTGCATCGACGAGGTCTTCATCTCAATGGGAGGAACGGCGTCGGCTCTGGGCGCAGCTTCCGCTGCAATGACAGCCGCGGGCCAGCACAGCATCAGCGAGACCATTATCATGGAGTTCTGCCGCTGACGGCGCCGGACCCTATTGAGCATGCATCAAACCTCGACAGCGTGGATGAATCGGAACTCGTGCAACAAACATTGGCCGCGGCATAGTGTATGAAAAAACTGCCTGAGGCACACGCGCACAGGCGCTCGAATAATTTTGGCGCAGCTTATTTTCGGAAGTTTTATGTGAATCCCGCGACGCGTGTGGTCACTGCCGGTGAAATGCGCGCTCGAGCCGCCGTCATTACCGCCGCCTTGCGCCAGGCGCAGATTCCGATTCGCAGCATTCTCGATGCGGGCTGCGGCATCGGCCTGATGCGCCGGCCGTTCGCAGAGCTGTTGCCGCGAGCGCGGTATTCAGGTCTCGAGGCCAGCGACTATCTGTGCAAGCGCCTTGGATGGATACAGGGCTCGATCGTCGATTTCTCGCCGCGCAAGTCCTTTGATCTTGTGATCTGCTACGACGTTCTGCAATACCTGACGGACGCCCAGGCGTCGCGGGCCATCGCAAATTTCGCGCGCTTGACGCACGCGGCGCTGTACGTTTCGGCATTGACGGCCGAGGATTGGCGCGACAACTGCGATCGCAGCCGCACGGATCGCGCTGTGCACCTGCGGCCGGGCGCCTGGTACCGGCGGCGTTTGAAGCGCTCTTTCCGCTATGTCGGCCTCGGCGTTTGGCTGCGCAAGAACGTGACGGCAATTCTCTGGGATATGGAGAAGCCTTTCGCCTAGGCTCCTAGAGATTGCCCAGCATCCACGCGACCAGTGCCGCATGCAGCGGCTCCGCGGCTCCCTCGTCCGCACGCATGTGATTCACCAACGACACCAGTACGTAGGTTTTGCCGCTCAGGCCGGTGACATAGCCCGCAACCCCGCTGACGGCATCGAGGTGGCCGGTCTTGAGGCGCACCGTACCGGAAGAAGTGCCCTTCATTCGCGAACGCAAGGTGCCGTCCATGCCGGCGAGGGGCAGCGATGCCAAAAATTCGGGCGCAAAACGGCTGTGCAAGGCCGCGCTTAGAATCCGCGCCATTTGCAGCACCGATATATGCGTCGAGCGCGACAGGCCGGAGCCGTTGTCGATGTCCACGCCCTGCAAATCGAAGCCCCGCTCGCGGCCCCAATCGCCGATGGCGGCGACGCCCTTTTCGACGGTCGCGGGTGAACCGTAGCGTTCTTTGCCCAGGGTCAGGAGCAAATGGCGCGCCATGAGATTGTTGCTGAATTTATTCGTCAGCCGAACGATCTCGCCCAACGTCAATGAGTCAAAGTTCAGCAGCGGCTGTGCGTCCGCAGGCTTGTGTTCGATGCGCAATTTACCGGTGAATTCGCCGCCCTGTTCGCGCCACAGATCGACAAATGTGCCGAACGCGTACGTGGCGGGCTGCAGCAGTACGCGGGTGAAGCGGCGTTCGGCGCAATGAGGCGACAAGGCGCCGGAAAACACCACCCGATCCCAGCTCGCGGCCGGAACTTGAAAATCCACCACAGCCGCGGCGCCGCGGCACACGCCGGGTGCGAAGCGGATGCGGTTGTCGACGGCGAGATTGAAGGGCGCCGGGCTCGCTGTGACATCCACGCGGTGAGTGTCCGCATTCGCGGCCAGCCTGAACTCCACGGTCTGAAAATTCACCATGAGCGCATCGGGCACGACATTGTAGGAGCGGTTCGGCCGGCCATCGAAGGCGCTCGGATCCTCCGGCGGCAAGGAAAATGCGCTGTTGTCGATCACGATGTCTCCGCGAATCGACTTCAAGCCCTGCGCGCGGACGCTCCCCGCAAAGCTCCACCACCGCTCGAGAGTCATGTAAGGATCGCCGCCGCCCTCCAGGATCAAATCACCTTCGAGCACGCCGTTGTCGAGCGATCCGCGAATCCAGGCGCGGGTCTGCCAGGCGTAGGCAGGCCCAAGCATGTCCAAGGCGGCGAAAGTAGTGACGGTCTTGATCGTGGAAGCCGGGCTTCGCGGCGTGTCGTGATCATGGCTCATCACGACGCTTCCTGATTCAGGGTCGAGGATCACAAAGCTGACCGCACTCGGCGGCAGGCGCTGTGCGGCGATGACCTGCGAGATACTGATGGGCACGGATGCCGGCCATGCGCACAGGGGTGCGCAGCATAGGTACGCGAAAAGCATCCGGATCTTCACGGACATGGGTGCGCGTCTCAATTCAGTGGCAGCGAGATGCGCTGCCATGTGCGAGAGTACCAACGAAGAAACAGCATCACACCCAGGCAGCAAATGTAGATCAAGGCCGCGAACCAACCGCCAACCGCACCCCAGCCGAACTGCGGCAGCCAATCGACCCAACCCTGGCCACGCGCGAACGACAGACTGTGTGCCAGAGGCACGAACAGCAGCCAGGACAGGGCGAGCACCATGATCGATGGCAGGCGCACGTCGCCGGCGCCGCGCAGGCAGGCGCTGCTTCCGATATTGAGCCCGTCGAACAATTGATAACCGGCGGCGATCCACAACAAGCTGCTGGCGCGGGTGACCACTTGTGCGGCCTCCGGATTGGCGCCGTTGGTGAAAAACGGCAGGAACCAGGGTCCCGCAGCCGCCAACAGCACGCCAATCGCGCCCATGTATAGCACCGCTATGCCGATTATTCCGTTGCCGACCTTGTAGGCCCAATCGCGCCGGTGCGCGCCGATGGCCTGTCCAACCAGCGTGGTGCCGGCCATGGCCACGCCCACCGCCGGCATGTAGCAAAACGAGGTGAGCATCATGACGATTTGAGTCGATGCGCCGTCGACCGTGCCGAGCCGCACCTGCATCAATTGGAACAGCGCAAATCCCAGGATATCGGCGGCAATCAGCAGTCCCATCGGGAATCCCAGCTTTACCTGGCGCCACAGCGTACCCACATGCAGGCGGGCGGTGAGGCGGGAGCGATAGCGCGTGCGCGTCGCCTTGCCCAAGAACCATATCAGCGCCGCCGCGACACCGAGCAGCTGCGCGGCGTTGGTCGCCCAGGCAGAACCGGCGACGCCCATTCCGAGGTTGAACATGAACAATTGATTGAACACCGCATTGATCGCCGACACGCTGACGGCGATCCGCAGGGTGACGGTGGGACGGCCGATGCCGTTGAAGAAGCCGAGAATGGCAGTCAGGGCGACCCCCAGAGGGCCGCCCAGCATGCGCGGAAACCAATAAGCCAGGGCGAGGTGCAGAACGTCGCCGGGAATCCCGAACGGCCTGAATATCTGCTTGCCCGTCAATGCCAGCAGCGCGAATATCGGCACAGTGAACAACGCAGCCCAGAGCGCGGTCCACGCGGCCTGAGAGGCCCGTGCATAGCGGTGCGCACCGTAGGCCTGCGCCGCCAAAGTCTGTACCGCGAGCCCGACTCCGCCAAACAGCAGCGCGAACACCAGCACGGGCCAATACACCGCTCCGATGGCCGCGGTGGCGGCAGGCGATACCCGCCCGATGAACCACGTATCCGTGGCGTTCAGGACCGCCTGCTGGGCGCTGTTCACCATGAAAGGGAATGCCAGCCCCAAGACAGCCCAGTAATCGAGGCGCGGCCGGCCGCCCGAGCTCAAGACTTGTCCCGGAAGAAGTTTTATCGGTGTATCCACGGCTCCTAGCGTACAGAATATAATCACCGGCGAGTGAGTGCCGGGAACCCCAAGCTGCGTCGTAATTTTTCCGGTGCATTTATTGCGCAGGAACTTGGCCATGGCGCGTGGCGGCTGCAGAGAGGCGCGCCGCGTGCAGTGGCCATATATCTGCACGATGCGGAGCGCGGCGCCGCGCAGGCCTTCGGCGATGCGCCGGCGGCCGACCTTGGCATCGAATGGCATGCCGAGACTGTGCTGCTGAGTTTCATATCGGGCGACAAAGTGCAAACGGTGGAGGCCGGCAGCGCGATCGTTCACGAACCATTGGGGCAGTTGTACGAGAATTTGCCGTTGATGAGTTTCGACGCTGATGCACGCCGGTTCTGGCGCAGAGTTTTCGCGCTGGTGCGCATTCCCGGCGGCCGCTATCTGCTCAAGTTTCTGGCGCGTTCCAATTGAGCTGACGTGCGAACCGCGATGTGCATCACAAGAACCGCTAGATATTGTCAATTTTGGCTTTTTTGAGCCGCTGACCGCTGGGAAAACCCCTCAATTCTTGCGTCGAATTGCGACGCTCGTCAAAGCTGCGCAGCATCGTTTCCAGCACATTGATTCGTGAATTCAAACTCAAGATCACGCCGAGATGGCCTCAGTGCTGGATATCAAATCTAACGCAGAAGAAAGTCCGGCTGCGGACGGCTCGCTCGATCCCTACGGCCGCCTGCTGCGCATGCTCATGCCGAGCCTGCGCGGAGTCGTCGTGCACGACGGATATGCCAATTTGGTTTGGGCGTCGGACGAGTTCGATCTGAGCGATGAACCGGAGATCATCAGCGACGCCATCGCGAACGCCATGGCGGACCGCGCGGATTTCCCCGGTATCGCACGCACGCTCGATGCCGATCGGGTCGTGTACGCTTTCGCGGTGCGCGGCGAACACGTCGAATTGTTGGGTGTGATCAGCCTCATCGTCCGATTATCCGGAACGCAAATAGAGCCGCGTCCGCTGCAGACCGTCCGGCAGCTGGTGCAGCCCGCGCTCGAATGCCTGCGGCGCGAGCTGACGCTGCGCGCCAAATTGGGTTCGAGCGAGCGGGATCTCGACATCAGAGAGCGGGATCTCGAGCTCATGTTGGAAATCTCGTCGAATCAATCCGGCGGCGCCAGCGATGCGGATGAGTTTTCGGTGATATTGAAGACCGGCCTCGATCGCATGGGTTGCGCGCTGGCTGCGCTCTGGGTACCCGACAAGAACGTCTCCGTGTCCTTGACGCGCAGCGGCCAGCCCCTGTCCCCGGAGTCGCTGCTGCGCGCGCAGCAGCACTTGATGGCCTGGATGCAACTGCAGCAGCGCACCATCGTGGTCAATCACATTTCCAAGGTCGCCAGCGACGTTGCGGCGCCGTACAAGATACTGGCCTGTCCGATACGTCACCGTTCGGAACGCGTCATGGGTGTGCTGGCATTGTTCAACCCGCCCAGCGCTCCGGACTTCGATGCGCAGCAAACGCGCATCGCTGAAATGCTGGCGAAGAGATCGACCAGCATCATTCAGTCTCAGTACGATGCCAGCACCGGTCTCATGACCCGCCAGGCCTTCGAACGGCAGGCTTCCAATCTGCTGGCGACCGAATCGGGCCGCTCGCACATCATTCTGTATCTCGATATCGACCGGCTGCATGTCATCAACGAGACCTTCGGCATGCATATCGGCGACGACGTCATCGTCAGCGTCGCCGAGCGCATGGCCAAGACATTGCCGCCGCAGGCTCTGTCGGCGCGCATTTCCGGCGATCGGCTCGCCGCGCTCATTCCCAATTCCACGATGGAGGCGGCCGCGGTGGTTGCCGATCAAATTCGCGCTGCCGCCGAAAATATCGTGCCGCGCGCGGGCCAGGGCTCGTTTGAAGTATCGGTTTGCCTGGGGGTCTCGCCCATCGGGCACTCCGACAACCCGCTGGCGCACGCGTTGGCCACCTCGGAAATCGCCTGCAAAGCCGCGAAAGACCGCGGCCGTAATCGCGTCGAGATGTTCCAGGATTCCGACCAGAGCATTATCAGGCGCCACACCGATATCCTGGTGATCGGCAAGCTGCGCGAGGCGCTCGACAACGATAGTTTCCGCCTCGACGCTCAGCCGATACTGCCGCTGCGGGGCAATTATGGGCGTCCGCGTTTCGAACTGCTGATCCGCATGCTCGGAGATCGCGGTGAAATCATCCCCCCCGGCAAATTTCTTTCCTCGGCCGAGCGATATCAGCTGATGCCGACCATCGATCGCTGGGTGGTGCGCCGGGCCTGTGAGCTGCTGGGAGAACACAGCGCCGCGGTGGGCGAGGAGTTCGCACGCTTCGCCATCAACCTTTCCGGCCAATCGCTGCAGGACGAATCATTCTTGGGGTTCGTGGTGGATCAAATCAAGACGAGCAGCGTGCCGCCCGGCGTGCTGTGCTTCGAACTGACGGAGACGGCAACGGTCGGCAACTTGGAGAAGGCGCAGCGCTTCATGCGCACGCTGCAGGATCTGGGTTGCCAGTTTGCGCTCGACGATTTCGGCACCGGGGTCAGCTCGCTGGCGTACCTGAAGGATCTTTCGGTCAACTACATCAAGATCGACGGCAGCTTCGTACGCGACGCCATCGTCAACGCGCGCTCCGAATCAATGATCAAGGCCATCGCACAGCTCGCGAAAGTCATGTGCATGGAAACCATCGCCGAATACGTGGAAACCGACGTATTGCGCGTGCGAATGACGGACCTAGGGGTCGATTACGGCCAGGGCTTTGCCATGGGCAAAGCACAGCCGCTCGAGGAGCTGTTGCATGAACTCGCCATTTACGAAGCGACGGTCAGCAATTGGGCAATCACCGAAGAGGGCGCCGCCGAGCACGTGGTTGTTGACGGCTGACCGGTCAGCTCCGCAGTCCCGCCAAAGGCCTGCACGTCGGCGCATTCCTACACCCACAGTAAACGCTGGCCCACAGGAATTCATTCGCCAGCGTGCCTAAATGCACCCAGGAATCCGCCGGAGATTGCAATTTCATGCTGATCCTGACTCGTCGCGCCGGTGAAAGCCTGCGAATTGGAAACGATGTGGAAGTGACGGTGATGGCGGTGAACGGCCACATGGTCCGTATCGGGATCAAGGCGCCGCGCAATGTCGTCGTCGACCGCCAAGAGGTCGCCGAACGCAAACGCCGCGAGCAGGAAGTCGCCAACGGCTCCTTCCAGAGCTAGCGCCCTTCCAGAGCTAGCGGCTAGATAGGGAGAAGCGAACGCGGATTTCGGTGCGCACCGGCACCTGCTTGCCGTCGCTCAAGAACGGCTTGTAGCGCCATTGCGATACTGCCTTGACTGCCGCGTCCTCGAACACGCCCGGAGTACTGACCGCGTGTACCGAGACATCCTTGACAGCGCCGGATTCCGACACCGTGAAATCCAATTCCACCCACCCCTCGGTCTTGGCGTTCTCGGCCTTGGTCGGATAGATCGGCTGCACCGATTTCAGCAGCGTGAGTTGGTTGGCGGGAACCAAGGTTGTCAGCAACGCCTGCTTGGCGAGGGCGGCGTCCAAGTCATGCTGTAGCGAAGCGCTTTCCGGGGTCGCTGGGCCGATCCCTGCGGCGGCGTCGAGCCAACTTCGCGCCGCTTCGTATTGCTGGAGCGTGAAAGCGCGGCGCGCCTTGGCGAGCAAACGCGATCCAAGATCTTGCATTGCCGCCGGCAGTGCGGCGTTGTTCGGATCCAGCCGGCGCAGCGTAAGTAGATAGTATTTGGCGTTGTCGTTCTCGGGCTCGATCAATCGGTCCTGCAATAGCCGCTCGTTTGCGTTTTTCAGCAGCGTGCTCGACCCGCCTGTGTCCGCTTGCGCGGCGAGATCCGGCAGCGGCGTCACAGGATCCTGATTGGGCTTGGAGTCGCTGCTCACCGGCGGTTGAGCCGGGGTCTGAACTTGAGCAGCATCTTGCGCTTGGGGCAGCGTCTGGGCAGGAGCTTGAGCGGGCGTTTGAGCGGGCGTTTGAGCGGACGTTTGAGCGGGCGTTTGAGCGGGCGTTTGAGCGGGCGTTTGAGCGGGCGGTTGAGGCGGCCTTTGCAATGGCGCCTTTCCCTGCGCCGCTTTGACCTGGTCGCGTGATTTGGCAAGCTGCGCCGTCAAGAATGCGATGCGGCCGCTTTCGACGCCGGATCTGCGCGCTATCTCGATGGCGGCCGCCGCCTCATCCAGCCGCTCTTCGAGCAACGCGTTTTCGGCGCGCGCCAGCAGCCGCTCGTGAACTTCGGCCACTCCTGCGGCACGGGCATTTGCATCGGCGGAAGTGTGCGGCTGTAGCTGCTGAAAGAGTTCCAGTGCGTTGTCGCCCGGGGGCTCGGTAAGCCTATTGGCGGCCAGCGCCGCGTCGGCACGTGCGAGCAGCGCCGATTCCGCCGACGATGGCTTGGCCGCTTCGGCCGCCGCCGAGGGAAGATCTTCGTTGATGCGCCGATGGATGAGCCAAGTCGCAGCGGCGATCAGGGCCAACACCACCACTGTGCCTCCGATCAGCCATCCACCGGACAGGCCGGCTGCCGGTCTGCTCGGCGGCGTTTCGGCTGCGCGGCGGCGCTGCTCATCGTGTTTTTTGATGGCGGCTTCCGCGAATAATTTCGCCCGTGCCGGAGACATCGGTTTGTGGATGAATCGATAAACAATGCCCGCGCTGATCAAACTGGCGAGTGCTGTTTCATCGTCGCGATGGCCGGCGGCCACCACGACGAGATCTGGGAATTGGCGCTTGATCTGGCTGATGAACACGGGCGCTGCCTCATTGAGCGCACGCACGTCCAGCACGACGATGCCCACCTCGCCGGCCACCAGCAGGTCGCTGACTTTGTCGGCCGAAGGGACATGCCACAGGCGTCGTGCGCCGCCCACCGCCTCGCGCATGGTGTGCAGGAAAGCTTCGTCAGCAGTCAGAACCACGAGCTCGACAATGTCGCTGGCGAGACTGAATTTCAGCGCATCGAGCGAGCTGACCTCTTCGTCGGAAGCTAGCACCAAAGTTTCCTTTCCTTAGATCCTCAAGATGGTCTGTGGCTACGGCGCTGCACTGCAGCAAGGGTGAGCCACGCTTGTCAAGCTAGTGTCATTCCACGAGCGACGCTATACGATACGGAGTCTCAGCCGACAGACAATGTCTGTTGCGTTGCGTCAATTCAGTTCTGTGACTGCCCGCTCATTCGGACGTGGGGAGCTACTCGGGGGATCATTGGGCGCATCAATTGGCATCACATCTCGATTGGCTGCTGAACAGCGTCCTGCCCTGGAGCAGCTGCTGTTCTTCAATGTAAACCAGCATCGTGTACGAGTGGGCATTCAGCAATCCATAGATACCTATGGTGTGCCCGAGATCTATGAGCAGGACGGCGGCTTGCGTGTGCGCGTCGGAGATATCGAGGGGGTTCAGACGCTGTTCGCCGTTTCCGCCGAGGGGCGGCCGGTCGGAGTTGCGGTATTCGTGCGCTCAGCCCACGAGCGTTTCGCGGTCCTGCATCTCGGCGTAGACCCTCGCTTGAGCGCCACTCCGGATGTGAATACGCGGGTGCTGCTCAAGTTGATGCACGAAATACGCAGTACCGCGCGCCGGACTCGCGGAGTCGACTGCATCGAGTTGGTTTACAAGGTTCGTCACGCCGTTCGATTGCACGGCTAGGAGCCTGCAGACAGGCTGCTTCGCCAAAAATATCTGGACATCGGGGCGGCGCGCTTGCCATGCTGCTACGACGAATCAAAAAGGGGATGCGCGATGTCCAGCATGAGCTATCGGCGGAAAATCATTTGCAGCCTGAGCGTTGCGGCGCTCGTATCCGTCGCAACAGCCGCAGTCGCCGCCGATTCGCAGAAAGTAGTGCGATTGCCGCTGCCGGACGGCAACGACTTTCCGATCTCTTCCGCCGTGACGGTGAAGGCCGGCGTAGACACGTATTTCCTGAGCGGTGCGCTTGCACCGATGGTCAACAAAGACGCCCCGAAGGGCAGCACCGCGGCTTATGGCGGCGATACCGAAGCCCAGACGGTAGGGGCGCTCACCGCGATCAAGGCAACCCTCGCGCGGCTCGGCCTCACCATGAGTGATGTCGTCAAGATGACGGTGTTCCTGGTTGGCGATCCGGCCAAGGACAACAAGATGGACTTCGCCGGTTTCATGACCGGCTACAAGCAATTCTTTGCGACCGCGGATCAGCCCAACAAGCCGGCGCGCAGCGCCTTTCAAATTGCCGCCCTTGCGGCTCCCGGAGCCTTGGTCGAGATCGAGGTGATCGCCGCCAAAGCGCATTGATCCCAAGCCATGGCGAGCGGTACGGAGCGTCGGAAACTCAAGGTTCAGCGGCATGCCGACGGCAAGCTGCGATGCGCCTGGTGCCCCGCGGATCCTCTGTATCTCGCCTATCACGATACCGAATGGGGAGTGCCCGTCCGCAGCGATCGACATCTCTTCGAGATGCTTTGTCTCGAGGGTGCGCAGGCGGGCTTGAGCTGGCTCACCGTGCTGCGCAAGCGACAGACCTATCGCGAAGCCTTCGATGATTTCGACCCCGAAAAAATCGCACGCTACGGCGCCGCCAGACGCCAGCGATTGCTGCAGGATCCCGGCATCATCAGAAATCGGCTCAAGGTCGAAGCCTTCATCGCCAACGCCCGAGCGTATCTTAAGATCCGCGATTCGCATCGCTCGTTCAGCGATTACCTCTGGCAATTCACCGGCGGGAAGGTGGTGCGCCGTCGTCCGCTGCATCTCGGCGACGTAGCGACATCGACGCCGCACAGCGACGCCATGAGCAAGACGCTCAAACGCGATGGGTTCAAATTCGTGGGGTCGACAATTTGCTACGCCTTCATGCAGGCGGTCGGGATGGTGAATGAACATCAGCGTCATTGCTGGGCCGGCCGCCTACGCCAGCCGAATGCAAAGATACCCTGAGCGCGCAAGCGCGCCGTGCCTGCTTTGGCGCCGTGCCTACTTTGGAGCGACCGATTGTGCCGTTTGCCCGAAAAGCACCTTTTTCTCCTCATCGGTCAAGGTCGGACTGCGCGAAAAGCCGGCGCCGCGCTCATAAGCCCGAATGGTGGCGGGACGGTTCTTGATGGCTTCGAACCAGCGCAGCAAATGGGGGAACTCTTCGAGCTTCTGGCCCTGCGCCTCATGCGGCACGATCCACGGATAAGAGGCCATGTCCGCGATCGAGTATGAGCCGGCGAGAAACTCCCGGTCCGCCAGGCGCTTGTTCAATACGCCGTAAAGGCGATTGGTTTCCTTGACGTAGCGTTCGATCGCATAGGGAATCTTTTCGGGCGCATAGCGGGTGAAATGATGATTTTGCCCCACCATCGGCCCGAGGCCGCCGACTTGCCAGAACAGCCACTGCAGTACGTCCACCCTGCCGCGCGACTCGCTGGGGATGAATTGTTCGCTCTTGTCCGCCAGGTACAAGAGAATGGCGCCCGATTCGAATACCGATATCGGCGCGCCGCGCTCCAGAGGGGTGTGATCGACGATGGCCGGCATGCGATTGTTCGGCGAAATTGCCAAGAACTCCGCTTTGAATTGCTCGCCGGCGCCGATATTCACCGGCACGATGGTGTACGGCATGCCCGTCTCTTCCAAGAAGAGAGTTATCTTGTGGCCGTTGGGGGTGGGCCAATAGTACAAATCGATCATCAGCGATTCTCCGGCGGTTCGAGCGCCATCTTGTGGCCCCGCAACAGCGCAATGCAAACATCTTCTTCGCGCGGCCTCAAGCGCATCTCGGCGAGCCGCGCCCGGGCCCGCGAGTTCTTGGTCCATGGCAGCAGCGGAATGTCCAAAGCGGCGGCCGCCGCCGCGCGCCATTCCAGCAGCGCTCGGCGCTCGCTCAAGGCTTTGGCCTCCTTGCTGTCGGGCGGCAGCAAACGCTTCTCTATGGCGAACCCCACCGTCTGCACGATGACGGTATCGCCGCGCTGCATGATCTTCGATGTCTTGAGGCAATCTTCGCGGCGCGCGCTTCCCGCCGCCGATTCACGGCAGGCATTCACCAAGGCCGAGAATGCTGGAACAATCTCGGCATTGGCGATCGCGATGAGCGCGGCCAATTGCGCGGAGTCCGTCGCAGTATAGGCGCTCGTAAGTTCATGCCGGACCGCTGTCAATGCATCGAACATGAGCACGATGAGCTGGTTGTAATAAAGATCGAATCGTGTGCCGTGGGCCATGTCGGCCAGGATTCTGTCGACTTCAATCGTATCCTTGTCTTTTTGTGCGGCAGTCATCGCGGACAGCCACGCCGCGCTGTTGTCCGCATCCACCCAGCGCAGCACCGTCGCCGCATCGCGCGTATCGCAGCCCGGTGCGGCCGCGCAAAGCTGCAGACGCAGCCAGCCGATCGCCGCGCTCTGCGGCGCCAATTCGCTGGCTCGAGCGCTCAAGTCCGCATCCCCCGGGCCCCCGCCGATGAAGCTGAGTGCGGCCGCCGTTGCCAGAGAATTCGCATCGGACCGAGAGGCGAGCGTCCGTACCGCTTCGCTTCGCCAGGCTTGAAAATGATCGGGCGCAGTTTTTGCCGCCGTCCCCGTCCCCGCTGTCCCCGGCGTCGCTACGGCGCAGACCGCTGCGCAATACGCCGTCAAACAGGCGAGTGTCAGAATCTTCAATCCCGGGCCTCAGGTATGATTGCGATTGCCGGCGGCCGTCAGGCCCGCGGTGATCGCCAGGCGCATGGCATCCTCGACCGAAATGTCGAGCGGCTGAACCCGCTCGCGCGGCAGGTAGATGGTGTAGCCGCCGAAGGCATAGCTCATCGGAAAATAAACGGTCACCCAGTCATGTCCACCGTACGCGAACAGCACTGCCGGCACATCTTCCCGGGTGACGAACCCGATGGCGTGCACATCGGCGAAACGGGCTAGAACCACGCGCTGCAAGTCCCGCTTCTCGCCGCTGCCCGAAGGCAGCAGACTCACCACGTCACGGAATCCGCCGTACAGCGTTTTCACCAAGGGAATTCGGCCCAGGAAATCGTCCCAGTACTTGAGCAAAATTCTGCCCGCGTAGGCGTTGACCAGGCTGCCGATCAGCAGCAGCAGAAAAAATCCGGCAATCAATCCCAGGCCGGGCCAATAGTGCTCCGGAGTCACCAGACCCAGGCCGATCAAGGCGCGGCGCAGCCAGCCTTCGACCGTATTGACCAGCCACCAGATCACGTACACGGTCAATGCCAGCGGCAGCACGGTCACCAAACCGCTCATGGTCAGCGTCAAGATCTTGCGCATGGGATTATGATAGCCCGATGACGCAATCCAGTCCTGTCGATATCGCGCCCGCCAAGCCGTCCGACGTGCCCCTGGTCCTCGCGCTGATCAAGGAGCTTGCCGATTACGAGAAACTTCGGCATGAGGTCGTTGCAACCGAAGCGTCGGTGAATCAAGCGCTTTTCGGGCCCCGGCCGAGCGCCGAGGCCGTGATCGCCCGAATCGACGGCGAGCCGGTGGGCTTTGCGCTTTACTTCCACAACTTTTCGACGTTTCTAGGCAAGCACGGACTGTATCTGGAAGATTTGTTCGTGCGACCCGCTTATCGCGGGCGCGCCGTCGGCAAGGCGCTGCTCCGATACCTGGCGGCGCTTGCGCTGGAGCGCGATTGCGGCCGCTTCGAATGGGCGGTTCTGGATTGGAACCGGCCGGCGCGCGATTTCTACGAGGCGCTCGGAGCACAGGCAAAATCGGACTGGGTCATCCATCGCATATCGGGTGAGGCGCTGCGGCGGCTCGCCGCGGCGCCCTCATGATTGCCGCGGCAAAATGAAACGCACGCCGTGAAAATTCAAGACCACGCCATCGCGTCGAATGCGCTCGAGCGTGGGCCCCTCCTGCAACAGCGCGCCTTCGCGATATTTGCGCATGTTGATGAAGACGAAGCGGTCAGCCGGTTTGGTCGCATAGACATGCACATCCAGGTGCAACTCGGGCAGCGCATCCTGCCCGGTCAAATTCAATTCACTGATCGACGGCAACTCTTCATCGTTATCCGGAGGGGGTTTTTCCTCGCTCAGAATCGGGTCGGGGCGATGCACGGCGCGCGGCGCCACGATGCGCGGTGAAGTCGATGGCAGGGGTGCAGCGGCGGCCGGCACCGGAATTTCAGGCGCGTAAACCGGCGCGGGATCGAGCGGACTGAAGTGCGGCGCTGAGTCCGCCGCAGGTACGCCGGCAAGCGCCGCGACGGGATTCTTTGCAGGTGCCTGTTGCACCACGGGCGCGATGTTTCGCAGCAATAGGACGGCCAACACCACGAGGTTGACGGCGAGCAGGACGCCGAGCAGTACCGCCCAGAGCGGCAAACGGCCGCGCCTGGGACCCGAGCGCGCGTCCATCAAGCCCGGCTCGGATTGCCGCTGCCGCTCGATCTCGGATTTCTTCAGTGCGTCGAGAATGAAGGACATGGAAATTCCTAACCGCCGCGCGGCGCGGCGGACAGCAACGGCGATCCGGGTTCGGCCAACGCGGTGTCCAGCACGACCTGGGTTTGCACGCCCGCGATCCCGTCGACATTGAGCCGATGCTCCCGCTGGAAGTTCTGCACGGCGATCGCCAATTCCTGATCATAGATGTCGGCGTGCTCCGGGTCGGACGCCCTGCCTCCCAAGGCATTGAGGCTGCGGCGCAGCCAACGAACCTCTTCGCCCTGCATGCCCATCGACAGCTGTCGTGTGCGCGAAGTTTTCGGTTTCCAGATGACGGTAAATTCTCCGAACCAATCTCGCGACAGATCGTCCAGAGGCACTTTTTCGTTGTGTTCACCCAAGTCCAATGTCGCGAATTGATCGTCCAAAGCCGAGAGCACCACGCGATGCCGTTCGCCGTGATCATCGGTGAGCGTCAAGATGGCGGGCCGATTCAAAGCCCTGACCTGGGCCCAGGAACCGCGCTGATCCAGGCACGACAGTCCGGCCTTCGCCGCCTGACCACAGGGATCTTTGTCCTCCGCCATTGCCGTGCCCCACAGCGACAACAGGCGGCGAAAAGCGCTGGCATCGGTGGTGTTGGCGTCGTTGGCCTCGAGAAGATCGTTGACCGATATCGACTGGCGGGCAGCGGTGGGCGCCACCGGGTGCTGCGCCGCAGCCATGGTTCCCGCTGGCAGTACCGCGGTCACGACAGCCGCCGTCGCGGGAGCCGTCGTCGCTGAGGCCGAAGCCGGCGCCGCCGCGGCAAGCGCCGCGGGACGCGGCGGATGATTGCGTGCGCTCAAACCCGGACTCTGCCGATGCCAGAACTGCCAGCCGGCAATGAGCGTCGCCGCCAGCGCGGCAGCCCCCAAAGTACCGGCGGTCCAGCCCGCCCAAGTGGGCAGGAACCTGCGGCCGTAGACTTCGCTGGCCGCGCGGCGCACCAATGCCGGCGTGATTTTGCGCACATCCTGGGTATAGGCGCCGAGCAGCGCGCGGTCGCAGGCGACATTGATGACGCGCGGGATACCCAATGAAAGGCGGTGCACTTCGTGCAGAGCGGCGCTGGTGAATATTTCCTCTGTCGCGCCTGCAACCCGCAGTCGATGGCGCACATATCCTTTGGTTTCTTCGCGCGACAGCGGCATCAAGTGGTATCGGCCGGTAATTCTCTGCGCCAGTTGCCGCAGATCGGTGCGGTCGAGCAATTCTCGAAGCTCCGGCTGACCGATCAAGATGATTTGCAGCAGCTTTTGCGTCGGAGTTTCCAGATTGGTCAGTAAGCGCACCTGCTCCAGCACATCGATGGAAAGATTCTGAGCCTCATCGACCAGCACGATGATGCGTCTGCCTTCGGCATGAGCGCCGAGCAGCCGCCTATTCAACGCATCGACCATTTGTTTGACGCTGTTGCGGTCAGCATCGGCGATGTCCAGTCCCAGCTCCTCGCAAATGGTCAGGAGAAACTCGACGGGCGTGACGCGCGGATTGAGGATGACCGCGACATCGGCATGATGCGGTACGCGCGACAATAGCGTGCGCACGACCGTGGTTTTTCCCGTGCCGACTTCGCCGGTCAGCTGGATGAAGCCCCCGGATTCGTTGATGCCGTACAGCAAATGCGCCAGGGCTTCGGCATGGCGCTCGCTCAGATAGAGATAGCGCGGATCCGGCGTGATGGCGAAAGGCTTTTCGCTGAGACCGAAGAAGCGGGTATACATGTCAACTACCGCGATGCGCCGCGCGACAGCAGGCTGGCACGGGTCAGAAGGCCCTCACCAAAGCGGTCGCGGATGCCATCGACCGCGGAATCCAGCCGCGAGTCTTGAGCCGGAAGAGACGCGGAAAACAGATCCGGCTGCATGAGGGGCTGCAAATCGCTGACGCCAACCCCGAGCAGTCGAACGGCTGCGCGGGGTTGGGAGGCCACCCAGGCGCCGAGCAGTGAGCGCGCGGCGGCCGTCAGCACCGCGGTATCGTGGGTGGGCGGCTCCATGGCGCGCTGGCGGGTATAGGTCGTGAAATCCGCGCGGCGTATCTTGACGTTCACGGTACCGGCGAGCAGATGATGAGCGCGCAGCCTGGAGGCGGTTCGGTCAGCCAGGCGCACCACCTGCACGGTGAGTTCCGCCGCCGAATGGATGTCGGCGGCGAAGGTCTCCTCGGCGCTGATGGATTTCTCTTCGCGATCCGGCTCGACCGGCCGGTCATCGAGACCGCAGGCGCGGTCGCGCATGGCCTTGCCGTGCTTGCCGAAGGCGCGCCACAAGGTCTCGTCGCTGGCCGCACGCACGTCGCCGAAGGTTCGTATCCCGGCGGCCTGCACCGTGGGCAGGGTTTTCTGTCCCACGCCGAATAACTTCTGAATCGGCAGCGGGTCGAGTATTTCCCGCATATTGGCGGCGTGGATGCGGCACATGCCGTCCGGTTTGTGCAGATCGGACGCAATTTTCGCCAGCAGCTTGTTCGGCGCGATTCCCACCGACGCGGTAAGGCCGGTTTGCTTGGCGATGCGCCGCCGGATCTCGGCAGCGATGACCTCGGGGTCGCCCAGCAGCCGATAACTCGCGGTAACATCCAGAAACGCTTCGTCCAACGACAATCCTTCCACCAGCGGCGTGAACTCGCGAAAGATCTCGAACACCTGGTCCGAGACTTCTTTGTAGCGCGCCATTCGCGGCGCCACGCAGATGGCCTGCGGGCACAGCCGCAGCGCCTCGCGCATGGGCATCGCCGAGCGCACGCCGAAGCGGCGCACGGCATAGCTGGCCGCCGCGACCACGCCGCGCGCGCCCGTGCCGCCGACGATCAGCGGTTTACCCTTCAGTTCCGGGCGATCCCGCTCCTCCACGGATGCATAGAACGCATCCATGTCGATATGCAGTATTGCGCGGGCGTCGCTTCGCCGCATCAATCACTCCACGGTGATGGTGATTTTCTTCGAATGCAGGGGCGGATCGAATGAGGTGTGCAGGTAGTCGGCGAACACAAGTTCGAGCGTGTGCTTGCCGGGAGCCAGCGTCAGGGTGGTCTCAGTCTGGCCCTTGCCGAAGTGCAGTATCTTATCGGTTGCCGGCATCGGAGCATCGAGATTGACCTCGCTGATATCGGTGTCGACCAACAGATGATGATGCCCGGTGTTGTCGAATTTGATTCCCGCCGGCGCAATTCCCATTCCCTTCAAGCCAAAACGCACCGTTACCGGACCGTGAACGGTCGCGCCGTCATGCGGAGCGATGAAGTACACTTCCGCGCCCGCGGGCGGCGCCATGCGGTCCGCGGCAACGGCGAACGCAGCCATCAAAGATACAGCCAACGCGACAATCAGACGATTCATGCGGCTCTCCTTGTAAATTGCCAACTCGCGGGACCGCCATCTTACAACTGCAGGGCCGCATACACGAATACTGCGGCCACCGTCGCCCCCAGTAGGACCGTGTACAGCAAGAAAAGTGCGCAGGCCTTGAAAAATGTGCCGATCCAGCTGCGCTGGAAGACTCGCCGCATCGCAACCACGCTGTAGAGAAAGGCCCACCAACCGAGCACGGTGCCGAGAGAATTGGATGCCGGCTTGAAGCTCGGCCAGGATTCGGCCGCCTCCAGCGACAAGACGTACAGAATGGCCAGTGAAAAGAAAAACGCATGCAGATGCACCAGGAACAAGAGATCCTCGGCATAGCGGTGCCGCGGCCGCCAGTAGAAGAGCATGTGCAGAAATGCGATCAGCGGCAGGAAGAGGAACATGGCTTTCGGGGCGGTCGCGGCCACGATCTGCATCGTGTTATGGCCGCCATTGTCGCGGACCACTTCATCGCAGGCGTGTTTGAAGCGCTGGTTCCAGCGCGCGGAGAAAAAGCCGATATTCAAGTCACTGCAGCTCGTGACCTGGCGCAGCCCGGGTGACGCGGTGTTGTCAAATTGAATCAGTTGCACGCGTGTGTGCAGAAAAGAGGCAATCAGAAAAAACAAGATGCTGACGATGAGATAAAGGCGGAAGGGCGGCAGGTAGGCGACGCGCCTGCCGGCGATGAATTCCTGGGTGAGCTTGCCCGGCTTGAACCATAAAGCGTAGAGCGTTCGCCACAGCCGCGAATCCGAATGAGTCAGCCCCTCCAGCAGTTCATGGAACAGTTCCTTCGTGGAGGGCACATGCACGTCGGCGGCCTGGCTGCAATTCACGCAGTAGCGGCCGAGCAGCGGTGCATCGCAGTTCTTGCAATTCATGAGGCCGCGTCAGCGCCGGTCCCCGCAGGCAATTCAGCGGGGTCGAAATCATCGACATCGATGATGTCCATCACTTTCGAGTCGTAATCGCGCAGCAACGCACTCTCGGCCTCGCTCAGGATGCCGAGCTGGAGCGCCTGGGAGACCTGGCCCGGAAAATCCAACGCGGTAATGCGGCCGGTCTTCATGCCCTCCACGCGAATGCGCTTTTCCAGCGGCTCCGCAGCGATGCACTGGATCAACGCTTCTTGGAGCTGGCCAAGATGATTGGACGATGCTCGAGACTTGTAAATATGGGCGGTCAAGCGCTCGCGCGCCGCCGTCGGATTCATGACCAGATCGCCGATGGTGCGGCCGAGGCGATCGCTCGGCGAGAAATAGGTGAGGCCGCGCGGGAAAATGAACAGACGCATGAATGCGGCTAACGGGCGATTGGGGAAGTTGCGCAAGAAAAGATGCAATTGTTCCTGCGCCTCATACAGCAGGCTGCGGCAGGCCCATTCCACCAGCGGCAGGTCCTCGGCTTGCCGCCCCTGATTGTCGTGATGCTTCAGCACCATGGAAGCCAGGTACATGGACGACAACACATCGCCGAGCCGCGCCGACAAAGTCTCCTTCTTCTTCAAATATCCGCCGAGCGCCAGCATCGCGACATCCGTGGCCAGGGCAAATGAGGCGCTGAAGCGGTTGATGTGTTGAAAATAACGCGCCGTTGCGCCGGTTTGCGGCACTTTGGTGAACCGGGCATAGCTCAATCCGAGGATCAGCGAGCGAACCGAATTGGAAATTGCAAATCCGACGTGGCCCATGACCGCCTCATCGAAGTCGCGCACCCCGGCGTCGCGATTCGGATTCTTGGCGGCATTCATTTCCTTCAGCACGAAGGGATGGCAGCGCACCGCACCCTGCCCGAAAATGATCAGGCTGCGCGTGAGGATATTGGCCCCCTCGACCGTTATCGCCACCGGCACGATCTGGTAGCCGCGCCCCAGGTAATTCTTCGGCCCCAGCATGATGCCTTTGCCGCCGTGCACGTCCATCGCATCATTGGCGATCATGCGGCCGATTTCGGTGGCGTGATACTTCAGCATGGCTGAGGGCACCGACGGCTTCTCGCCGCCGTCGATGGCCCCGGCGGTAACGGATCGCGCGGCGTCGATGATGTAGGTACGCGCCGCCATGCGCGCGAGAACCTGCTCGATGCCCTCGAAGCTGCCGATGGGAGTATTGAACTGGCGGCGCAGACGCGCGTAGGCCCCGGACGCGTAGACGGCCGCCTGGGCGCCGCCGGTGGCATTGGAGGGCAGGGAGATGCAGCGGCCCACCGACAACTGTTCGACCAGCATCCGCCACCCCTGGCCGGCCGTTGCAAAGCCGCCGATGATGGCGTCGATGGGGACAAAAACATCGCGGCCCTGAATCGGGCCGTTTTGGAACGGGATGTTCAGCGGGAAGTGCCGGCGGCCGATGCTGACGCCGGGCGTGCCGCGCGGAATCAGCGCGCAGGTGATGCCCAAGTCCGCCTTGTCGCCCATGAGTTGCTCAGGATCGTAGAGACGGAACGCCAATCCGATGACGGTGGCGATCGGCGCCAAGGTGATGTAGCGCTTCGAGAAATTCAAGCGGATGCCGATGATTTCCCCGCCCTGCCACGGTCCCCTGCAAACGATTCCGGTGTCGGGGATTGACGCGGCGTCGGATCCTGCGCGCGGGCCGGTAAGCGCGAAACACGGGACATCCTCGCCTCGAGCGAGGCGCGGCAAGTAATGATTCTTTTGCGCTTCGGTACCGTAGTGCAGCAGCAGCTCCGCGGGCCCCAGGGAGTTTGGCACCGCAACGGTCGAGGACGCAGTGGTGGAGCGCGAGGCGATTTTTATGAGCACGCAGGAATGGGCATATGCCGAGAATTCCAAACCGCCGTAGCGCCGCGGAATGATCATCGCAAAGAAACCCTTGGACTTGATGAAGTCCCAAACGTGCGGCGGCATGTCGGCGCGGCGATGAGTGATGTCCCAGTCATCCAGCATGGAACACAGCTGTTCGCAGGGTCCGTCGAGAAAGGCTTGTTCGTTCGGCGTCAACGCCGGTGCTTTCGCCGACATCAGCTTCTGCCAGTTTGGGCCGCCGCTGAACAACTCACCGTCCCACCACACCGTGCCGGCATCCAGTGCCTCTCGCTCGGTAGCCGACATCGACGGCAGCAGCTTGAGGTACTTCTTCATGAATGGACGCGTCACGAGGCGCAGACGCAATGGCCGCACATTCAAGAGTGCCAGGATGGCGAACGGAACCGAGACCAGGATTTTCCACCAATAGGGCGCATCGCCGAATGCCCAATACGCCGCGAGCAGCAAGAGCAATGCGCAGGAACTCAGCGCCAGACTCGAGCGGCGGTAGGCGACGATGAGAAATGTGCCCACGAACAGCAGCAGCCAGCCAACAGCGATGCCGGCGCTCAGGAGCCTGTCTGAGTATTCCACGTGGCCGCGACCTAAGGGAGGGTCCCTTGAGTTAGATCAAATCTTTGACGCCGTCGCGTTCTTCCAGTAGTTCGCGCAACGTCGCCTGCATTCTCTCGCGGCTGAACTCGTTGACGTCAAGCCCCTGAACGATGCTGTATTCACCGTTCTTGCAGGTAACCGGATACGAATAGATCACGCCCTCCGGTATTCCATAGCTGCCATCGGAGGAAACCGCCATGCTCACCCAATCGCCGGAGGGAGAACCGAGCATCCAATCGTGGACATGATCCAGAGCCGCGGCTGCCGCCGACGCGGCCGATGAAGTGCCGCGCGCCTTGATCACGGCTGCGCCGCGTTGTTGCACGGTGGGAATATAGCTGTCCTTGAACCACGCCTGGTCGACCAGCGATAGCGCCGGCTTGCCGGCCACGGTTGCGTGATGCAGATCGGGGTACTGAGTGGCCGAATGATTCCCCCATATGATGATCTTTTTAACCTCCGCCATGGGTGCGCCGGTTTTTTCAGTCAGCTGGGCGATGCCGCGATTGTGATCGAGCCGGGTCATCGCGGTGAATCGGTTTCGCGGCAGCGAGGGAGCATTGCGTTGCGCGATGAGCGAATTCGTATTGGCGGGATTGCCCACCACCAATACGCGCACGTCGCGGCTGGCCACGGCATCGAGCGCCTTGCCCTGCGCGGAGAAAATTTTGGCATTCTCGAGCAGCAGATCCTTGCGCTCCATGCCGGGACCGCGCGGCCGGGCGCCGACCAGCATGGCAAAATTGCAGTCCTTGAAGCCCGCATTGGCGTCGGAAGTAGCCGTCACCTTGTTGAGTGCGGCGAAAGCGCAGTCGTTCAGTTCCATCACCACTCCCTGGACCGCCGCATTCGCCGCCGGAATCTCCAGCAAGTTCAAATTGATCGGCTGATCGGGCCCGAGCATCTGGCCGGATGCGACGCGAAACGCCAGCGCATACCCGATATTCCCGGCGGCACCTGTGATGGTGACGGTGACTGGCTTTTTCATGAAAACTCCCTGCAAAAGCCGCGAATGTTAGCTGAAAACATCCCAAAGCGTCATTGCCGGATCGCCAGCGGCGCCTGGCTCGCGGAGGGCAGGCGGACATTCAGCAGCTGCGCCACGGTGGGCGCGATCCGACGCATGTCGATGATGCCAAGATCCCGATGCCGGGCGATTCCCGTTCCGCCCACGAATAATGAAGCCCGCATTTCCGCAAACTCGGGCGAGAATCCATGGCTGCCGGGCGTGCCGTGCACGTCGCTCAGCAACGGCGTCGTCGCATCGCCGATGACATAAAAGCCGGGCTTCATGAGAACTAAAAACGCAGCGCCGGGGAAAGCCCCTCGCTGTTTGATGGCGTCCCTCTCGAGTATCTGCGCAATGCCGTTGCCGGCATCCGACTGAAGCGTTTTGAGCAGCTCGCGCACCTGGGCTTCGGTGCGCTCATCGGCGGCCTCATGCAGCATGATGGCCGCCATTCCACCCGCGCCCCAGGGCTGCGCTTTCCACGAGATCACATTGATCGATTTAGTCTGCGGATCGACGTTCGCCTGAATCAAGTCGGCGCGCAAAAACGGCAGCAATAGATTCACACGATGCGTGAGCGTCAAGAAGCCGTGATCCGAAACCACCAGTGCGATGGAGTCGGGATCGTTGGCGCGGGCGGCGGCGAACAGTTGCGCGAGCCAGCCGTCGATCGCCTCCAAATCCTGGTTGGCTTCGGGACTAAAGGGGCCGTGCGCGTGCTCCTCTTCGTCGAGAGAACTCAAGTGAACGGTCATGAACTTTGGCTGGTGCGAACGCAGGATATCCAATGCAAATCGCGTCTTGATTTCGTCGCCGCTCGGGCTGGGATCGTTTCCCGCCATGTAGGGACCTAAGCGCATCTGCATCTCGAGCAGCATGCCCTCGGGACGCGACAAGGCTGCAATGAGATCGGCGTCGGAAGGATTCAGATCCGCCGTCGGCCTGAAAATCCGCCAATACTCGGGAATCAGAAAATCCACCTGCGCCGCGCCTACGCTCACGGGCCAACCCACGCTCGCCGTCGACAAACCCGCGTCGTGCGCGGCTTGCCACAGTGTCGGAGCGCGGATTCGATCGGCATACCAATACCAGGCTTCGCCGAATTGGCGCCTCGGATCGAACTCGAGATTGTTGTAGATGCCATGCTGCGCGGGAGATACGCCGGTGAGCAGTGTCGTGTGGCTCGGATAGGTGACGGTCGGCCAAACGCCGGCGACGCCGCGAGCATACGCACCGTCGCGCAGCAAACTGCGCAGGAACGGAATCTTGAGCGCATGCGCGTCCGCATCGAGAACGTACTCAGGCTTCATTCCGTCCACGGAGATCATGAGAACCGAGGCGGCCAGCGAGGCATTCGCCGCGCCCAGCGCCAGCAGCATCAGCAGCGGCAAGGTTCGAGCGAAATCGACACGGAATGGGATGCGCGGCATGAATCAAGCATACGTCAGGGCCAGCACGCGCGACAAAAAGCAAAATATTTTGTGCGGGTTTTGCGCCGAATCCCATTTTTTATATCAAAAACAAGCAGTTAGTGACCAAAAAATATTTGTCTTGAGTGCTTGCATGTAGTGGTGATGTATATTACTATATCACCAAGTCACCGCAACACCGCGTTGACGGACTGAAGATCTAAACACTTTCAAGGAGACGAACATGAGCACTTCAATTTCCACAAAACTGGCAGCCCTCGCCTTAGCCCTGATGGTCAACAGCGTCATCATGGGCGGCATGGCCTACTTGTTCACTGTCCAGCCCACCGTCGTGTCGCTCGCCAGCACCCCGGCGACCTCTGTGGTCGCCGCGGTCTAATTAGAGATCATCGGCGCTCTGGTAGATTAGCGTGCTATATGTCCCCTACACGCGGGGTCGGCACATCGAGCGAGAAATGGACCCGAACTGGAACGACAACCAACCAATCTATCGCCAATTGCGCGATCGAATGGTCGCCTTGATCCTGGAGGGCGCGCTGAAGGAGGGTGATCCGCTGCCCTCCGTGCGGGCAGTGGCAGCCGACTACCGGCTGAACCCGCTCACGGTGCTGAAAGGTTATCAGCAACTGGTTGACGAGAACCTGGTCGAAAAACGCCGCGGTCGAGGCATGTATGTCAGCGACGGCGCTCGACGCTTATTGCTCGCCGGCGAGCGCGAACGATTCTTGAACGAGGAGTGGCCGCAAATTCTGGCGGTCATCAACAGGCTCGGATTCTCGGCCCAGGAATTGTTCGCCCAAACACCGGCACTTACCCACCCAGCGCCGCCGCCTCGCGGCGGCGACGCCAAAGAAGAATGAGACTCACATGCCTGCCCTAATCGAAGCTCATGATCTGACGAAGAGATACGGCGCGCACGTTGCGCTGGACCGCGCCAACCTCAAGGTAGAGCCCGGCCGCATCGTCGGTCTCATCGGGCCGAACGGCGCCGGCAAGACCAGCGCCCTGCGCGCCATCCTGGGACTCACGACGTACGAAGGCCAACTGACGGTGTTGGGGCGCGAACCTTATCGCGATCGCACCGCTCTGATGGGTGAATGCTGCTTCATCGCCGACGTCGCGGTACTGCCCTCGTGGCTGCGCGTCGATCAGGCAATCGACTTCGTGGGCGGCGTGCACCCCAAGTTCCGCCGCGACCGCGCCGTGGCGCTCCTGGCAAAAACCCAGATAACCGGCGACCGCCGCATGCGCGAATTATCAAAGGGCATGAAAACCCAGGTGCACCTCGCGCTGACCATGGCCATCGATGCGAAGTTGCTGGTGCTGGACGAACCCACCCTAGGTCTCGACATACTCGCCCGGCGCGCCTTTTACGATGCGCTCGTCAACGACTATATGGATGAAACGCGCACCATTCTCATCACCACGCACCAGGTTGAAGAAGTCGAGAATCTGCTCACCGACGTCATTTTCATCGACAAGGGGCGCATCGTGCTGGATTCGTCGCTCGACGACATTGCAACCCGCTTCGTTGCCGTGTCGGTGGCGCCCGATCGTCTCGATGCGGCGCGCGCCGAAAAACCGTTCTACGAGCGGCATATTCTCGGCAAAGTCGTGATGTATTTCGAGAACGTTACCCCGGAAAAGCTGGCCGCCTTCGGCGAGCTGCACACGCCAAGCGTTTCCGATCTCTTCGTTGCAAGGCTTTCTGGAGGTGCAGCATGAACAACAGCCTGTGGTTGATTCGCCGGGAATTCTGGGAAAACCGTGCGATCTGGCTGATTCCTGCCGTGTTCGGCGGATTGCTCATCGTCGCGGCGCTGTTCGGCCACGTGGACATACCGGAAGTGGGCTCACGCCCCGAAGCGAGGGATGTCGGCGGAATTTTCCTGATCGCTTTCGGCCTCATGTTCTTTGTGGTGATGTCGGTGTACTCCACGTGGTACCTGCTCGATTGTCTGTACGCGGACCGCAAGGATCGCAGCATTTTATTCTGGAAGTCCCTGCCCTTGTCCGACACCGAGACGGTACTGAGCAAGCTTGTCGTCGGCATGCTGGTGATTCCGGTGGTGTATTTCATCGCCGCCGACGTGACCTCGCTTCTAGCCGCCTTCATCCTCTCGATTCGGGCCAGGGCATCGCTCGGCAGCTCGCTGTGGCAACCCGACGTATGGCTGCAAATTCAAGTGCTGTGGCTGTATGCCATCGTCACGTCGGCCATCTGGTATCTGCCCATTGCCGGCTGGCTGCTGGTGGTGTCGGCCTGGGCAAAGCGAGCCGTCATGCTCTGGTCGATCCTTCCGCCGCTGGCCTTGTGCATCATCGAAAAGTTTCTAGGCACGACCGTGCTGTGGCAGATACTCAGACAGCGGCTCTTTGGGTGGCCGAAGGTCGCGGTACAGGGCAGCATCCATCGCTGGGCCGGCGATCATGTGGACCCGTCCGAAATCCCGCGCAGCGTCTGGCGCTTGATCGATGTGAGCGGATTTATTTCCAACCCGCAGGTCTGGATCGGTGCAGCCGTGGGTGTTGCCCTGATCGTCGGCGCCATTCAGTTGCGCATGCGGCGCACGGAAATCTGATCCGCGGCATCGGGCGCCGGCCGCGGCGCCCGGGACGACGCGCGCCCACGCCTGTTTTCCTTCTTGGGATTCGCGGACAATAGTGCAAAATAGCGCCAAGGCATTATCCTTCATTCAAAGGGGCGCTCATGTACAAAACGAAAATCGATCTGGCGGAAAAAACCCGCCGCAATATCGTCGCCATTTTGAACGATCGCTTGGCCGAGGCGATCGATCTGCAGAGCCAGGTCAAGCAAGCGCATTGGAACGTCAAGGGCCCGCACTTCATCGCTCTGCACGAGCTGTTCGACAAAATTTCAGATGCGGTGTTGGAACAAATCGATGAAATCGCCGAACGCGTGACCAGCCTGGGCGGAACCGCCGAGGGCACCGTGGCGGTCGCGGCCAAGCGCAGCAAATTGAAGAATTACCCTTTGAGCATTACCGCCGGCAAAGATCATCTTTATTATCTGTCGACGCAGGTTGCCGCGTTCGGCAAGGCAGTGCGCGCCGCGATCTCCGACACGGACGAGTTGGGAGATGCGGACACGGCGGATCTTTTCACGGGCATCTCTCGCGATCTTGACAAGTATCTATGGTTTCTCGAGGCGCATCTGCAAGACAAGGGCTGACCGACATGAATGATCCCGCCGCAGGCGCTGCCGATCCGGGTCTGGCAGCCGCCCTGAACACGCTGCAAGGTTTGTTGACCGCCGGTGAGACCCTGGAAGCTTGGGCGGCCCAACATCGCTTGTACGCGCTGACTCATCGCCGCCTCTGCATCGCCGCGACCAGCGGACGTTTCATTTCGCTCGAGCGGCGCCTGATCGGCGGCTACGAGTCCGCCGATATTCGCTGGCAAGACCTCAAGGAAACGCGCATCAGCGCTGGCATCATCGCCGCCGCTCTTACGCTGGTGGCGCAGACCAGCTCCGACCTCAATGTCGGCGCCGAAGTCAATCGAGTGTGGACTTTCGAAGGATTGAAGAAGGACCAAGCGCAGGCAATGTACCGGATATGCCAGCAGCACGACCAAGTGTGGCGCGAAAAGCGGCGCGTGCGCGAACTGGAGGAGTTGCGCGCAAAGTCCGGCGGCGTGCAGATCGGGGCAGGAGGCTACGGGGCGGCCGGCTACGGGGCGGCCGGCTACGCCGCCGGCCAGTCCGCGTACAGCGCCTCGGCCGCCGCCGAAGCGGAATCTGAACCCGTGCGCCGCCTGCGCCAGGCCCGCGAAATGCTCGACGCCAGGCTGATCAGCGACTCTGAATTCGAGTCCATCAAGGCAAAGATCGTCTCAGGCCTCTGAAGCTCGTCCAGGTATTCTTCGTGGCTAGCCCAGAAGATAGGCGAAGTAGCTGTTATGCATTCGATTGAGCGGATCGGTGCGTTGACGCAACGCGCGGAACAATTTGGCCCGTTCACCAAAGGATTTCGTCACGTGCTCGGGCTGCAAGGCTCGAGTCTGATTGAAGGTGGGCGTGCCGCCGTGCGATGAAGCGAAATCGTTGAAGTCGATGAGAAAGTCATCCCAACCCTGCTCGCCGCTCGAAGAGGGTTCCAGCGTGAACATCGGTCCGGAGTAGCTTGCACTGAACAGCGAGCCGCGATCCTGGTGTAGCCGGCTCGAGCTGCTGACGAGATTGCTGCGGTACCGCTGCTGCTTGTAGTAGGCCCTGCAGAACGCGAAATAAGCGCCCAGCAGTTTCGGGAAATCAGATTGCGGAAACGCCCAGAGGCTGTAGGTATGGCGGGCTTTCCACGCTTCCCTCGGCATATCGCGCATCCATTCGTGCGCGTACATGGCCACTCCTCGAGTGCCGCCTTGCAAGGCACGATGCACGCCCGAGAGCACCGCCGCGCGCAGACCCGGCGCCGCCAAAACGCTGCCCACGGTCGAACCAAATGCCGGCAATACGTTGCGCATCACGGAATTTCGAATCTGCCAGATCCCGGAGCGGCTCACTGCCGCAGATTCGTCCAGCGTTCTGCGTTCGACCGTTATCCGGTCGTGGAACGGTGATACGTGCAGCCGCACCGCTCCGGGCGCCCCGGCGATGGACGCATAGCGAGCGCTGAATTCCTTCAGCGAGAGCACTTGGTAGTCGATCTTGACGGCAGTGAGCGGCCGCACCCGCAGCACCAGTTCGTGCACCACGCCTAGCAATCCGAAGCTCGATCGTAGAACCCGCATCAGGTCGCGCTCGCGCTCCGTCACTACCATTTGCTTGCCCTGCGGCGTGATCACCTTCATCTCGGTGACGCACGAGGATAGCTGCGCCATGCCCATGGCGAACGATGCCTGCGGCAACGTCGTCACCGCCACCGCACCCAGGGAAATCTGTCCTATTTCCGGCGTCAGCGGCAGTTCCAGGCCGCGCTCTGCGAGCGCCCGCACCAGGGTGCTCACGCGCACTCCGGCCTGTGCGCGCACAGTGGTTTCGTCAAATTCCAAGATTCGGTCGAGCGCGCCGGTGTCCACCGTGGTTCCGCCATCGCCGCCCACGCAGCGAGTCTGCGAATAATCTGCCCCGACCATTCGCACCGGGCTGGGGTAGCTTCTGGTCTTGGAAAGAAGAATAGGAATGTCTTCGAAGCGCTTCAGGCGCATGACCAGGCGTGGCCGGCGATAGATACCGGATGAATCCGCGCCGCGCGGATCGATGACTTTATTTACCATGTGCTTCCCCCCGGAAGACTTGAATGACAAGCTGCGAATCGCTTGCTGTCGGGGGGCACAAAACCGGATGGTTTTAGGTGCGCATCTCTTGCAGAAGACTTACTGGCGACCCCGCTATCGTCAGACTTCCCGTAAGGAAGTCCCTAAGACCGGTGGTTTTGCGTCCCCGCCTTTCGGCGGGTTTGCCCTTAAACAGCACCCCTACTATGCGATGGACGCGCGGGATTTGTAAAGGGCTATTTGGCCGGCCGCCTGCGGGGAGGCATTTAACCCATCAGGAGCAGGGTTTCGGCGTGTTCGACGGCCTCGGGCGTGCCGTAAAGCACCACCACGTCGCCCACCTTGAATATGGTATCCGGTCCGGGATCCCGCCCAACGATGCCGTCGCGCCGCACTGCACTCACCGTTGCGGCGGATCCGCGCAGCGATAGGTCCGTAATGCTGCGGCCTACCGCCCAGGCGTGCGGGGGCAAGATGACGCTGTGCAATTCCTCGCGGAAGGCATGGGTTTCGTCCAAGTGTTCGGCGCCCGCCTCGCGAAAGTACTGGCGCAACATGCTGTAGCGGTGGCTGCGAATGTCGTTCACGGTGCGAATGACGCGGCCCACCGGCAACTTCATCAACAACAGCAGGTGCGACAAGAGCATCAGACTCGCCTCGAAAGTCTCCGGCACCACTTCAGTCGCGCCGGCCGCCTGCAATTCTTCCAGCTTGGTGTCGTCCTGCGTGCGCACCAGTATGGGGACATCCTTGCGCAATTCGCGCACCGCGCGAAGGATGCGCAGCGCCACCTCCGGGCGTGCGAATGTAATCACGACCACGCTCGCGCGCTCAACCCCCACATTTTCGAGCACTTCCTTCTGGCCGGCGTCGCCGTACATCACTGGATCGCCGGCTTGCCGGCCGAGGCGGATGCGATGTGCATCGAGTTCGAGCGCGATGTATTCGAAGCCGGTTTGCTCGAGCACTCGCGCAATGTTCTGGCCGACGCGTCCGAATCCGCAAATCACCACGTGATCGCGCCCGGCCACCGCCAAGGTCGCCAGGCTCTCCCGCATCGCCTCGGTTTGCGGGTTGCCGGATTCGCGCAACAGCGTGCGGGTAATGCGCCGGTTATGGCGGATGATGATGGGCGACAAGACCATGCTCAAAACGGTGGCGGCGAGCAGCGGCTGAACGATCGCGGCATCGAGCAATTCGCGCCTCAGCAAGAGAGTCAGCAGCGCGAATCCGAATTCACCGCCCTGCGCCACCACCACTCCGGTGCGCAGCGACTTGAACCAACTCTTGGTCGCGGGCTTTGCGACCACCGCGACCACCGCCGCCTTGAGGAGCAGCATCCCGACGAGAATCGCCGTCACCAGCAGCAGCTGCCGCAGCAGCAATCCGACATCGAGCAGCATGCCCACGGTGATGAAAAACAGGCCGAGCAGAATCTCGCGATACGAGCGAATCGTCGCCTCGATCTGATGGCGGAATTCGGTCTCGGCGAGCATCATGCCGGCGAGAAACGCGCCAAGCGCGAGCGACAGCCCGACCGCCTGAGTGGCCCATGCCGAGGCGAGCACCGCGAGCAGCACTGCCAGCGAGAAAAGTTCCGCAGAGCGCACGCCGGCGATGATGAGAAACAGCGGCCGCAGCAGCCAGCGGCCGGCGGCAAGCACCAGCATCAGCGCCAGCGCGGCGATGCCTATGGCGCTCAAGATATGCATCGCGTCGGCGGTGCGCCCGCCGCGGCTCAACGCCGATATCAGCGCAAGCAGAAATGGGAAGCTCAAATCCTGGAACAGGCAAATGGCCACGGCGAGCCGGCCGTGGGTCCGATTGTTCTCCGACTGTTCGGTGAGCTGCGCGATGATGATGGCGGTCGAAGACATGGCCACCGCGCCGCCGATGACCACGGCGACGGCCGGCTCGACGCCGAAGATCGTGACGGCCCCCGCGGCAATGATCCCGGTCGTGATCAGCACCTGCGCGCCGCCGACGCCGATCACCTCCCAACGCATGGCGACCAATCGCGGCAGGGAGAATTCCAATCCCAGCGTAAACACCAGGAACACGACGCCGAAGTCGGCCAGCAGCTGCGTCGTCTCGTTGTTGGCTGCGAGCGCGAGCGCGTGCGGACCCAACAGCATCCCGACGGCGAGGTAACCCAGGATTGCGGGCAATGCCAGCTTGCGGACGGCCGCGATCACGCACACCGATGCGGTGAGCAGGATCAGGATCTGCAACAACGGATCGCCGTGTCCCATTGCCTGCTAGCATATCGCTATGAGTCCAACCATGACGGCCCCGTTGGTTCTCGAGCCGCAAGGCGATGGCTGGCGGCTGCAGGTGAGCGGCGACTGGTCATTGGCAGAGATCCCGCAAATCGAGACGCAACTCGAGGCTCTGCCCGCGAGACTGAGCGGCACGGTCCTTTGCGATTGGAACGCCACGTCCGCCGGTATCGGCCCCGCTTGGGCCCTCTTGCGGCGAGTGGCGGATGCCGGGCCGGCGCCCGCCGCCATTCACCACACCGGCAATCCGCCGCACTTCCTGGAGCTGCTGCAACGATTGCAACTCGAGCGGCACGCGGCGTATGAGGCACTCGCCCCGCCAGCCACCATAGAAGGAGAAGTCGGCAAACTCGGGCGATGGGCCGTGCTTCAGGCCCTGCATGCCCGCGGCGTAGTCGATTTCCTGGGCCGCATCGCGGCCGTCGTGAGTCAGTTTTTTCACCGGCCGCGGGCGCTGCGCATTTCCTCGCTGGTGCGGCACATCTATGAGACAGGCATCACCGCCATTCCTATCGTCTCGCTGATTGCATTTCTAATCAGTGTGATCGTGGCCTATCTCGGTGCGCAGCAGTTGTCGAGATTCGGCGCCGATATTTTCGTGGTCGATCTGGTGACGATTGCGGTATTGCGCGAGATGGGCGTCCTGTTGACGGCCATCATCGTCGCCGGCCGTTCGGGCAGCGCGTTTGCGGCCGAGATCGGCGTCATGCAGCTCAACGAGGAGACCGATGCGCTGCGCGCCATGGGCATGAATCCAATCGAGGTGTTGGTGGTGCCCCGAGTGCTGGCCCTGATCATCGTTCTGCCGCTGCTGACGGTGATCGCCGATGCCATGGGATTGGCGGGCGGCGGCCTGCTGTCGCTCATCAACCTGCACATCCCGCTGCCTCAGTTCACCGCCCGTATGCGCGAATCGCTCGGCCCGACCACGTTTTGGTCCGGCTTGATCAAGGCGCCGGTATTCGCTGTGCTGATTGCCATGGTGGGCACCTACCGAGGCATGCAGGTGCGCGATTCGGCCCGCGAACTCGGCCGCCTGACCACGGTGGCCGTGGTTCAATCCATCTTCATGGTGATACTGGCCGATGCGCTGTTCGCCGTCCTGTTCGTGCAGATCGGATTCTGATGCTCGACTCCTCCTACGACCCGGTAATTCGAGTGAGCGGCCTGCGCAATCGATTTGGCTCGCAGGTGGTCCACGACGGCTTGAACATGGAGGTGCGGCAACACGAAATATTCGGCGTGGTCGGCGGTTCGGGGGCCGGCAAATCGGTATTACTGCGGTCAATTCTCGGCCTGCGCCGTCCCGAGGGTGGAAGCGTCGAACTTTATGGCCGCGACGTGCAATCGCTCGCCGCCGCGGATCGCAGCAGTCTGGTGCAAAGTTACGGCGTGACCTTCCAGAATGGCGCGCTCATCAGCTCCCTGACAGTCGCGCAGAACGTTCAGCTTCCTCTGCGCGAGCACTATTCGCTGTCGGAGAAGACTCTGGACGAGCTGGCGGAGATGAACCTGTTGATGGTTGGCCTGCAGCCGGAGTCGGGACTCAAGTTTCCGTCACAGCTGTCCGGCGGCATGATCAAACGCGCCGCATTGGCTCGCGCCCTTGCCTTGGAACCCAAGCTTTTGTTTCTCGACGAGCCGACCGCCGGGCTCGATCCGATTTCCGCAGCGGCCTTCGATGAGCTACTGTTGTACCTTCATTCGCAGCTGCGCCTGACGGTTGTCATGATTACGCACGATTTGGACACCTTGTTTCGGACCTGCAGCCGGGTCGGAGTGATCGTCGACAACATGATGATCTCGGACAGCTTGGAGGGCATGCTGCGAAATCCCCATCCGTGGATACACGCTTATTTTCACGGCGAGCGGGCGCGCGGCGTCGAAAAGGAAACCCATGGATAGGGATGCGAACTACGTCGCGGTCGGGGCCTTCGTGCTGTTGGTCATTGCCATGGGCGTGTCATTCGTCTTTTGGTATACCGATCAACGCGACAAGCACACCTATCAGCGATACGAGATTTACTTTCAAGGCTCGGTTAATGGGATCACCGCGGGCAGCCCGGTGCGCTACCTCGGCGTCGACGTCGGCAAGGTCGCCCGCATCATGCTCGACCCCAAGCAACCGAAGCGAGTCGAGGTGCTCGCCGACATCGATTCGTCGGCGCCCATCGATGAACGCACCCGTGCCTCGCTGAGTCTGCAGGGGATTACCGGCCTGCTGTTCGTCGATCTGAAGCAAGATCCGAAGGCCGTGGTGTCGACGGGCGTGCTGCCCCAGGGGGAGCGCTATCCCATCATTCCTTCGGTGCCCTCCGATTTCGACGTGCTGCTGAGCAATCTGCCGGCTTTGACCACGCATCTGGTGGATCTTGCGGACCGCTTCAATCAGGTATTCAGCGACGACAACGTACGCTCGCTCAGGATCACTCTCGACAACGCACGGCTGGCGAGCGAGAGCCTTCCCGGCGCCATTCGTGAAGTGCAGGGACTGGTGGCGGACGTGCGCCGCACCACGCAGGAAATTCAATCAGCCACGGCTGATTTGCACGGCGTGATCAAGCAGTCTGCGCCGGATTTCGAGGCGGCCATGGCCAACATCCGCAAGGTCTCGGACAACCTGGCGGACACGACGCAGAGGTTGGATGCTTTCGTGAACCAAAACGAGCCTGGGTTTTCGCGCTTCACCCAGCAGAGCCTGCCCGAATTCGAGCAGCTGCTGCGCGAGAGCCGGCAAGCCGCGCGGGACTTTCGCGATCTGTCGCTCAGCCTCAAGCGAAACCCGTCTCAACTGATTTACGAATCCGCCTATCGGGGCGTCGAGGTGCCGCGATGAACCGGTGGGCGAAGCCCTTGTCCCTGCTGCCCTTGGCGCTTGCGGCGTGCGGCGGCTTGTTTCAGACCAAGGCGCGGCCGCCAATCATGTACCAGTTGACCGCCGCCGCTGTCGCCGCGCCGGCGGTTACGCCCGCGGCCGCGCCGTCGGGCGCGCCTGCGGTTGCGCCAATTTCCGCCGATCTGGCGGTGCTCAAACCACGAGTGCGGACCGGCCTCGCGACGGATCGCATCGCCGCGCTATATCCGGATCGGCGCCTGGAATATTTTGCCGACGCCCGCTGGAGCGGCCCGCTCGACGAAGTAATTCAGGATATGGCGGTACAGGAGTTTCACCTGGCCGCCGGACTGCGCAACGTCAGTGCCGAGGAGTCCGAGTTTCCCAGCGCATACTGGCTGGAAATCGAGGTCACGGATTTTCAGGCCGAATATGCCGCGGCGGCGGCGCCTACGGTGCGTGTGCACTTCCTCGCACGCATCGGCAATTCAGCCGACCGGCGCATCCTGGCGCAGTTCGAGGCGAGCGCAATGGAATCCGCGGCAGACAACCGCTTGAGCGCGATCGTGGCTGCGTATAACCGGGCGGCCGACAAGGCGCTCGCCGAGATCGTCGCCGGCACGAATCTCGCGTTAAGGACCCATGTCCGCCCGGATTAGTTAGAGCGGTGCTTCGGCGGCTTCGATCGCGATCCCAATCTCCATCCACTGCGCTTCGAGATAGGCCGCGTCCCTGTCCAAATTCGCGCGTCTCGACCGGAGTTTGTCCTGCTGCGGGTCCTGCGCAAGCTCCGCATCAACCAGCAATCGTTCGGCCGCTATGGCGGCGATGCGGCCTTCGACCTGCTCGAGCTGCCGCCGCAATCGCCGCAACGGATCGCGCGCGCCGCCCGGCGGTTGGCCGCCCCGCTGTTTCTTCGCGGCGCCCGCGGATTTGCCTGTGGCGGGTTTGGCCGCCTGCTGCAGCTTGCCTCGAGAGCGAAGCCATTCCTGATAGTCGTCCAAGTCTCCGTCGAAGACTTTGAGCTTCCCGTCGGCGACCAGCCATAGCGTGTCGGCCACCGACTTGATCAGATGGCGATCGTGAGACACCACCACCAATCCGCCCTGGAAACTCTGCAGCGCCACATTGAGGGCGTGGCGCATGTCGATATCCAAGTGATTGGTCGGCTCGTCGAGCAACAATAGGTTGGGACGGCGCGCGACCACCAGCGCGAGGGCCAGGCGAGCCTTCTCGCCGCCCGAGAATCGACCGACAGGTTCAAAGGCTCGATCTCCCTGAAAGCCAAAGCTGCCGAGATGATCCCGCACCTTTTGCTCCTCTACGCTTGCATAGTCCGGACCGCCGAGATTGCGCACGTGCCAAAACGCATCGCAATCGGGCTTGAGCTGCTGCAACTGCTGCTGCGCGAAGTAACCGACCGCCAAGTCCGCGGCCGCGATGCGGCGTCCGGCAAGCGGAGCTGTTTCGCCGGCCAGGAATTTGGTCAATGTCGACTTGCCGGCGCCGTTCGGCCCGAGCAGTGCGATGCGATCCTGTGGACCGATCGATAGGTTGATGCCGCCGACGATCCGTACCTCGCCATAGCCGCACGCGCCGTCTTCGATAGTCACCAGAGGACGCGGTGTTTTCAAAGGACGCGCAAACTCGAATTCGAAGGGGCTGTCGACGTGCGCCGGGACGATTCGCTCCATTCGCTCGAGCATCTTCAGGCGGCTCTGCGCCTGCCGCGACTTGCTCGCTTTGGCGCGAAAGCGGGTCACGAATGAGGTGATTTCGGCCACGCGGCGCATCTGCCGCACCTGCAGGGCGGATTGCAATGCCAATTCCTCGGCGCGCTTTTGCTCGAACTGCGAGTAGTTGCCGGAATATGCGCGGATGGTTCGGTTCTCGATATGCAGCACGCGATCGATGATGGCGTCGAGGAATTCTCGATCATGCGAGATCATCAACAAGGTTCCCTTGAATTCGGTCAGCCACTCCTCGAGCCAGACGATGGCATCAAGATCCAGGTGATTGGTCGGTTCGTCGAGCAGCAGCAGGTCTGCGCGTGAACACAAGGCGCGCGCCATCGCCAGGCGCACGCGCCAGCCGCCTGAGAACTCCGCGACGCTGCGCTCATGATCTGCGGTGGTGAATCCGAGGCCGTGCATGATGGACGCGGCGCGGGCCCTGGCGCGGTAGCCGTCGATGGCCTCGAGCGAGCTGTACAGATCCGCCAGCGCCAGACTCAAGTCGCGCCGTTCGGCATCCTCGATGGCGGTCTGCACCCGGCGCAGCTCCGAATCGCCGTCCAGCACGAATTCGATTGCAGCCCTGGGGCTGGCGTCGATTTCTTGTTCAACATGCGCCAGCTTGAGCTCCGCCGGCAGCTCGATGGAGCCGCGGTCCGGCCCCAGTTCGCCGCGAATGGCCGCAAACAGGCTTGATTTGCCGGCACCGTTGGCGCCGGTAATACCGACCTTGTTGCCGCGAAAGACGCTGAAGTTGACCTGCTCGAAGAGCGGCTGCGCGCCGCGCCGCAGCGACAGATCCCGGCCGGAGAGCATCGAGCGCTGTTACGAACCGAGGCGCATCGGTCGAAATACCGTGGGAGCGCACAGGCTGCCATGATGGGCCGTCCCGCCTTCCTGACTGGCGAGAATGGCGAGCATCTTATTCGCCTCCATGGCATCGCCGAACAGGCGTCCCTGAGCGTAGTAGCAGCCGTGCGCGCGCAGGAATTCGAGCTGCTCGGCTTCCTCCACACCCTCGGCGATGACCTCGAGATCGAGACTCTTGCCCATGTCGATGATGGTGCGGACGATGGCGGCATCGTTCGAATCCACCGCGACGTCGCGGACAAATGACTGGTCGATCTTCAGCGTGCCGATCGGAAACTGCTGCAGGGCCGACAGAGAGGAGTAGCCCGTGCCGAAATCGTCGATCGCAAGATTCAGGCCCATGGCATACAGCTCATTCAGAAGGCCGATGGTGCGCTTCGGATCGGTCATCAAGGTCGTTTCGGTGACCTCCAGCTCGAAGCACGTAGGCGATACTCCATGCTTGCGGAATACGCTGCGGCAGCGCGCGATGAAGCTCGCCTGCTTGAGCTGGCGCAGCGAAAGATTGATCGCTATTCGCCCCGGCTCCGGCACGACTTTCTGCCATTCGCGGTAGTCGGCGCAAACGCGATTCAATACCCATTCGCCGATCTCCAATATCAGACTGGTTTCTTCGGCCAGCGGGATGAAATGCGACGGAGAAATGTCGCCGTGTCCCGGCAAACGCCAGCGAAGCAGGGCTTCCGCGCCCACCACGCGACCGCTCCTCAGGTCCACCTTCGATTGATACAGAATCACCAGCTCGTCGCGTTCCAGTGCGCGGCGCAGCTTGCTCTTCAACATCAATCTCTCGACCGCCGCGGCGTTCATACTGGGCACGTAGAACGCGCAGGAATTGCCGCCATTCTGTTTCGAGTGATACATCGCGGCGTCGGCATTGCGGATCAGATCAATCACATTCTCGGCGTCGTAGGGGCAGATGGCGATGCCGGCGCTGGCCGTCAGATACACTTCCTGCTGGTTCACGTAGAAGGTCCGGCTGATTTCATCGAGCAGCGTGCGCGCGAGCGTTCCCAGCACCGCGCGGTTGTCCGTTTCGGCCGGAAGATCGTCGATGAACATCGCGAATTCATCGCCCGCGAGCCGGCCGATCACCGCGTCCTTGCTCAAATTTCGCGTCAACCGCTCGCTCAAAATCTCCAAGGTGCGGTCGCCGGCCGCATGGCCGAAGGTGTCGTTGACCTCTTTGAACCGGTCCAAGTCCAAATACAGCAGCGCCAGAGAGCGCTGATTGCGCCGGGCGCGCGCGATGGCCTGCTGCAACAGATGCTGGAATTGCATGCGGTTCGGCATTTTCGTGAGCGTGTCGTATCGAGCCAGGTAGCGGATACGTCGTTCGGCGCGCTTGCGCTCCGTGATATTGCGCGCCACATAGATATTGCCCTGAAACTGCGGATCTTCCGACGTGATCGCCGAGGAGGCCATGGAAACCGGGATGGTCTGGCCGCGGGCCGTGCGCAGCACCGTCTCGCGCGCCTCGGGGGCGGAGTGCGACAAATCGAAGGCGCTGCGATGCGCATCATCGATGAACCCGGTCAGCGGCTTGCCGATCAACTCCTGCTCGCCGTATCCCAGCAGCAGCTGCGCGGCTTCGTTGCAGCTTTTCACGAGGCCATCGGGAGAGGTCACGAGCACCGCATCGCTCAAGCTGTTGAGCACCGTGTTCAGATAATTCTTGGTGATGGTGGTTTCGTTCAACTTCTGCCGCATGCGCTCGAGCGCAAATTGCAGATCGCCGAGTTCGTCGCGGCGCACGACCGCAAGCGGCCGCGTGTAATCTCCTTCCCCGATTCGATCTGCGCTCTTCACCAGGGCGGAGATGGGTCCGGATAGCTGGCGGGCAATGAACCACGCTCCCAGCAACCCCAAAATGATCAGCGGCACGGTGATGAAGGCGAGCACGCCGCGGATGCGCTTGTTCTGCACGCCCTGCTTGGAGAGCAGCTGCGAGTGTATGCTGGAGAGCGTGTCCTGCATTTCGGCCCGGCTCATCCAAATCTCCAGGCTGCCGAGCCGCTGCACATTGCTCTGAAGGACGTACGGACCCGAACTGGTGGGCCGCGCGGCGGGATTGCTGCCGGAATAAAGGACGTTGTTGCGCGCGTCCAGCACTTCGACACGCTCGATGTCGTGCTCGTCGAGCAGTCTTCCGGCTATGGTCGCAACGGCGGCGTTGTTGCCCTCTTTGAGCGCGGCGGCCAGGGAGGAACTGGTGATCTTGATCAGCGAACTCGCGCGCGCCTCCAAATCCGTCTCCAGCTTCTGCTCGACCGTGGCAGAGGTAAGCTGGTTGGCATCGGCGGTGTTGACCCGGTGATCATAGTAAGCCAGGCCGCCCAGAATGAGCGCAAGGACGGCGCTCACCCCCGCGGCAAGCAGCAAATACTTGGTTTTCAGGCTTCGCGCCATCTACCGCGGACCCCCCGGCTCGTAAACCGGCGATCATACCTGTTCACGACAAACCCTATAAGGGGCGAGAGTACAATCGAGCTTGATGGACTTAATCTATGCGAATTGACATCTACTCGGACACGGTTTGTCCCTGGTGCTATCTGGGGAAGCGGCGCTTCGAAATTGCGCTTGCCACGCGCCCGCAATACGAGCCGCAGGTTACCTGGCGGCCCTTTGAGCTGAATCCCGAAATACCCGTCGACGGCCTCGATCGCGCCGCATTTCTCGCCGCCAAAATGCCTGATCAAGAGGGCATGGCGGAAACCCAGGCCGAGCTCACGCGCTTAGGGGAGGCTACGGGTATCGAATTCCGCTTTGACCTGATCACCCGCATGCCCAACACCCGGCGTTCTCACCTGTTGATCGCACACGCCGCACGCTTTGGCCTGCAAGCTATGGTCAAGGACCGCATCATGCGGGCCTACTTCGAAGAGGGCCGCGATATCGGGGACGCAGACGAATTGGCCCGTCTTGGCGCCGAAGCGGGCTTGGCCGAAGCGGATGCACGCAATGCACTGATATTGCGCGCAGGCCAGGATGGCGTGGTTGCGGCCGAGCGGCACGCGGCCGTTCTGGGGATAACCGGCGTTCCAACCTATATCTTCGACGGGCAATACACCATTTCGGGCGCACAAGAAGTGGCGGTTTTTGCCCAGGTTCTCGATCAAGTGTCCGAACTTGCCGAAGGAAAGGGGGTTGCCTAGGAGCCTAGGCGGAGCCGACGCTTGGGTACCACCCAATAAGGAGGCGACAACGATGAATGAAGGCAAATCCGTCCAGCTAGGCTCCTGGTGAACGCCGGCGAATTGACCGGTCAGGCGCGCACGCATATCGCCGAGGTTGCAGAACCGGCCTGCCTGCTTCATGGCCACGTAGTCGCGCCATTTTTGAATTTGCGCCGGGCTGCCGCGGCCGATGGGTTCGATTTGGTGCCGGTCAGCAGTTTTAGAGATTTCGCGCGACAGCTGGCCATATGGAACGGCAAGTTCAGCGGCGAGAAACCCATGTTCGACTCGTCGGGTGAACGGCTCGATACGGGCGCGCTAACCCCGCATGAGCGGATCGATGCCATCTTGTTGTGGTCGGCGCTGCCGGGCGCCAGCCGGCATCATTGGGGGACCGATCTGGATCTCGTCGACCGCAGCGCCGATTCCTCGAGCTATCCGGACAAGCTCACGCGGCAGGCCTTTGCGCCGGACGGCCCATTCGCGCCGCTCGCCCGGTGGCTCGAGGTCCATGCGCCGCGTTTCGGATTCTTCCGGCCGTTTCAGGGCATGCGCTCCGGCGTTCAACCGGAACCCTGGCATTTCAGTTTTGCGCCGACCGCCGAAAAGGCGCGGCTCGCGCTGAGTCCGCAGGTGTTGCGTGCGGCGATTTCCGCGGCACCGCTACTGGGCAAAGAAATGGTTCTCGCGCGCCTCGATGAGCTTCACGAGCGCTATATCGCGACTATCGATTTACCTTGAGACTGACGGGCTTTCCCGGGCTTTCCCGGTCTTTCCTAGGCCCAGAGTTCCTTGAGGCGATCCAGCATCAGTCCGCGGACTTGGCCGATCTCGGTGTCCTCGGAGGTGAACAGCGGCGGATTTCGCCGCAGCATCGGCCAGCGCTCCGTGCGCAGCACGCGATGCAGGTAGCCAACATTGCGCTCGATCGCTTCGAGATACGGATTTCTGCCGCCGAATAACGGTTCGACGTAGCGGTACGCATGCTCGAATTCACCTTCGAGGCGTGAGATGCGCGTTTCGCGCACGAACTCCGGGGTCTGCCGCAGCAGATCCAAGCCGGAGCTATAGCGAATCCGCAGCGCGCCGTCGACACCCGTCGCAGCCGCGATTCCGCCGAGAACGAATTCCGGATATAGCCGGTCGCGGCACTTCTCGAGATAGCAGCGGTCAGCCATCTGCGCGATCAAATCCGCGGTGCCCAACAGATGTCCCAGCTTGCGATCGCGCGGATCCGCGAGTTGAATCTGATTGAGAATGATTTCGTAACCCGTGAAATGGACGATCCGCGTCGAAATAGGCACCCAGCTCTCCATGCCGATGCTCGGCAGGTAGCGCGCCAAAAATCGCGCGCTGCGCGTCACGTGGTACAGAGTGAACTCTGCGCCATTGCTGTGCTTGCGGTCGTCGAATTCACGAATATAGCCGGCGTCATGAAACAGCGACGTGACCAGAGCCATCGCCGCTCGCTCGCCGCCGACACGCAAACGACTGTCGACGCTGCGCTCGTAGCCCACCATCAGCCGCGCCATGGCAAGAGTCATGTCGAGCGAATGTTGACGATCGTGATACAGCGTATCGACGCCGTGGTAGCCGGGCATGCGGCCGGTGAAGAGCTTGTCAAAATCTTCGAACGCGAGCGCGATTTTGTCGAAGGATTCCGCCGGCCAGGCGGATGCATACAGCTCACGGACGGCGGTGGTCACCGCTGATGTGGAACTGACTTGGACGGTATTCGCGACGTCGTAGTCGTTACGTCTTAGGTCATACATCGGGTGGAGTCTAAGCTCTTGCAGGACTCGGCGCCACGGGCCTAGTTCTCTCTTTGAAGGGTTTCGCGGCATTACGTCAACCGCTTGTCAGGAGGCGCCTACGTGCCGGTAAGACAGAATCCTACGTTGGGTTTACTTAAGGCTGCTTTGCCTAGTAGACCTTGATGCCGCCAAATTTATGCCGTATCCGCCGTGCCAGCGTGGCGTATCCCAGCCAAAAGCCGCCAATCAGCGCGAGCACCACCGCTATGCCAGCAAGCACGGGGCCCAAGGGTGCCCAAGTGAGATGCGCGGTGCCCAAGACGGCACCGGCGGCGCCGGAACGCGGTGCGGCGGGCGAAGCCGCGGCACTACGGGCAGCATCGACTTCGGCCTGCATTGCGGCGAGTTCCCGGGTCAGCCTTTCCACCTCGCTGTGCGCGGCCGCTTCGGCCAGCGCGGGGGTAGTCGCGCGGCTGCGATCCAGCTCCTCCTCGAGCTGCTTGACGCGCACGACGGCGGGTTCTTTGGTCGTCAAATAGGCCGACTTCACCCAACCGGTGATTCCGTCGCTCAATCGCACCTGGGTGAATTCTCCGCTCTGTCCGAGAGTCTCGACGCTGGCTCCCGAGTGCAGGGTCGCCAGGCGCTGTCCCTGGTTGTTTTCGTCTGCGTAGACGCCGAGCACCAGCTCATCGCTGACGTACGCGGGATCCGCCGCGGCTCGCAACGCCGGCAGCGACAACAACAACGACAGCGACAGCGACAACAGCGGCGCCCGTAGCGGCGCTGCCAGACGCTTCATGCCGCGATTCCGGTTTGCTTGAGCAGGGGCCGCACGTCAGGCTGGCGCCCGCGAAACCGAACGAATGCGTCCATGGCATCGACACTGCCGCCGCGCGCCAGGATGGAGTCGCGAAACCGCGTGGCCGTGGTGCTGTCGAACACGCCGGCTTCTTCGAACGCTTCGAACGCATCCGCGGCGAGCACTTCGGCCCATTTGTAGCTGTAATAGCCGGCCGCATAGCCGCCGGAGAATATATGCGCGAAGCTTGCGGGCATGCGGTTGAACGGCGCCGGCGGCACAACCGCCACCCGCCGCCGCACGGCCGCAAGTATTTCCGAAACGTTTGCACCCAGGTTCGAATCGAAATTGGCGTGCAATTCAAAATCAAAGGTGGCGAGTTCGATTTGCCGGAGTGTGTCGAGCGCCGCGTTGAATGTGCGGGTACCGAGCAAGCGCTGCAGCATATCCACGGGCAATGGTTCGCCCGTGTCGACGTGCGCCGAAATAAGCGGCAGCACCTCCGCGCGCCAGACGAAGTTTTCCATGAACTGGCTCGGCAGTTCGACCGCATCCCACGCAACGCCGTTGATGCCGGCAATGCTCGGATACGCCACCCGCGTCAGCATGTGATGCAAGCCATGGCCGAACTCGTGAAACAGCGTGATCACTTCGTCGTGCGTCAACTGCGACGGCGCGGCGCCGGTCGGCGCCGTAAAATTGCATACCAGCTGCGCAACGGGGAGCGCCGTTCCCGATGGCAGCGCTTTCGCCACGACGCATTCGTCCATCCAGGCACCGCTGCGCTTTTCGCTGCGCGAATAGGGATCGAGGAAGAAGCCGGCGACCAAGCGTTCTTCCTTGTCGAGCAAATCGTAGTAGCGCACGCTGGGGTGCCAGACGCTCACACCGCGGCGCTCGCGGACGGTGATTCCGTACAGACGCTGGACCAGGGCGAACAACCCGCTTAAGACTTTGGGCAGTGGAAAATACGGCCGCAGCGCTTCCTGCGACACTTTGAAGCGGCTTTCCTGCAGCCGCTCGCCGTAGTACGCCATGTCCCAGGCATTCAGCTTGCGGCCGGCGAATTCCTCCAGATCCAAAAACTCCTCGCGCGCCGCCGGCAGGCAGCGCCGCGCCAAGTCTTCCAGGAAAGCCAGCACTTGTTTGCTGCTTTTCGCCATGCGTGTGGCCAACGCGTAGTCGGCGAAATTTCGAAAACCGAGCAATCTGCCGAGTTCGTGGCGCAGCGGCAGGATTTCGGCAATGACGGCGTTGTTGTCGAAGCGTCCGGCGCTCGGGCCCAATTCCGAAGCGCGGGTGATCCAGGCCTCATAGAAATCGCGGCGCAGCGGCTCGCTCTCGGCGGTCGCCATGATGGTCATGTAAGTCGGCTGATCCAGTTTGAACAACCAGCCCGTTTGCTTTGCCTCGCGGGCTTCGGCGGCGGCGCGATCAACGGCATTGCCGGGGAGACCCGCCAGTTCTGCGCTGTTGGTGACGCCGCGGCTGTAGGCGCGGCCGGCATCAAGCACGTTCTCGGAGAACTTCGTGCCCAGTTGCGCCAGCCGCTGTGCGACTTCCCGGTAGCGGGTCTTCTGCTCGGGCGGCAAGTCCACTCCGGCCAGCCGGAAATCGCGCAGCGCGTTTTCCACCACCTTGCGCTGCGCCGGATCGAGTTTGTCAGCTTCCGCCTCGAGCACGTAGTTATAGGCGGCCTGAAGTGCCGCGTTCTGGCCCAGTTCCGAGGAATATTCGGTGAGCAGGGGCAGACATTCGTTGTACGCCTCGCGCATCTCGGCGGAGTTCGCCACCGAATTCAAATGCGAGATCGGGCTGAACACCCGGCTCAGGCGGTAGCTCAATTCCTCGACCGGCACGACCAGCGAGGCGAATGTAGGATTGGCCTGTGCGCTCAGTTCTTTGAGGCGCGCGCGGTTCTCCGCGAGTACTTTCTCCAGCGCGGGGCGCGCATGACATGCCTCGATTCGCCCGAAGGCGGGAAGTGCTTCTATATCCAGGAGTGGGTTGCTCACATCCTTGATTCTATCAGACGCCCGCCAAGCTCCCGCTTGAGGCGGCGCCGCTCTTGAACACGTATCATTGCCAGCTCAGATCCTTGGGCGACGGAGTTGTCAGTGCCTGATCTTGCTTTCGATCTCATCAGCGTGGGCGGCGGCAGCGGCGGCCTGGCCTGTGCGCAGCGCGCAGCCGAATACGGCGCCAAGGCGGCCGTGATTGAAGCACACCGCCTGGGGGGCACCTGCGTGAACGTCGGCTGCGTCCCCAAGAAAGTGATGTGGAATGCGGCGAGCGTCGCCTTGGCCCTGGGCGACGCACAGGATTACGGTTTCGACGTGAAATTAGGCGCCAACGATTGGGCGGCATTGAAGCGCGGCCGCGACGCGTATGTTCTGCGCTTGAATGGGATCTATGAACGCAATCTCGAGGCCAAGGGGGTGGCGTACCTGCGCGGCGCCGCCCGCTTCGTCGGCAGCAAGACGCTGGAAGTCAACGGAAAAACCCTGAGCGCCCGGCACATCGTCATCGCGACCGGCGGCAACCCCGTGCTGCCGGAATTGCCGGGCGCGGAACTCGGCATCACGTCCGACGGTTTTTTCGAACTCGAGTTGCGGCCGAAGCGGGTTGCCATCGTCGGCAGCGGCTACATTGCATGCGAGTTGGCCGGCGCGTTCCGTGAATTGGGCAGCGAGGTCGAGCTTTTCATCCGCAAGGATCACTTGCTGACGCACTTCGACGTGATGCTCGGGAAGTCCTTGATGCGCGAGGTTCGCGCCCAGGGAATGACGATTCACGAACATGTCGTGCCGGCCGGGTTACGCGAAGAATCAGGCCTGAAAACTCTGCTGGCGCTGGACGGGCGCAGTTTCGCCGGCTTCGATTGCGTCCTGTGGGCGATTGGCCGCAGTGCGAATGTCGCCGGACTCGATCTGCAGAAGGCGGGCGTGGCGCTCGACGACTCAAGCTTTGTCATTGCCGATGCCTTCCAAAATACCAACGTCGCGGGCGTCTATGCAATCGGTGATGTGGCCGGCCGCGCCGCCCTGACGCCTGTGGCAATCGCCGCCGGTAGGCGCTTGAGCGATCGCCTGTTCGGCGGTCAGGTTGAACGGCGGCTGGAGTACGACATGATTCCGAGCGTTGTGTTCACGCACCCGCCCATCGGAACCGTGGGGGCGAGCGAAGCGCAAGCCCGCGCGCAGTACGGCGATGCCGTGAAAGTGTACGTGGCCGACTTCACGCCCATGTATCACGCCTTGACCAAGCGAAAATCCCATACCGACATGAAGCTCGTGTGCGTTGGCAAGGAGCAGCGCATCGTGGGCTGCCACATCATCGGCGCCGGCGCCGACGAAATGCTGCAGGGATTTGCAGTGGCGATCCGCATGGGCGCGACCAAGAAAGATTTCGACGACACCGTGGCCATTCATCCGACCAGCGCCGAAGAACTCGTGACGATGCGCTAGCGCGACTCCTAGCTGTGCTGCGCCAATGCCTTGAGCACGGGCGCGGTGTCGGGACGTATTCCCCGCCACAAAAAGAACGACTCCGCGGCCTGTTCCACCAGCATGCCCCAGCCTTTCGTAGTCCGGGCAGCGTGCAGGGACTTCGCCCACAACGTGAAGGGTGTATGACCGCGCCCGTACGCCATGTCATAGCAAAGGCTTTCTTCGCCGATCAGTCCGACCGGCATCTGCGGCATTTCCCCCTGCAAACTTGCAGAGGTGGCGTTGATGATGAGATCGTACGGCGGTCCGCGCACCTCGGAGAACCCGCACCCGGAAATCTGACCCATGTCGGAGAATTCCAGCGCCAACCTGCGGGCACGTTCCGGCGTGCGATTGGCGATGATCACCTCGCGCAGTTCGCGCTCCATCAGTGGTCCGAGTACGCCGCGCACGGCGCCGCCGGCGCCGAGAATCAGCACTCGCTTGTCGGCCAATACCATTCCCAGATTGTTCTCCAAATCCGCCATCAGCCCGAGTCCATCGGTGTTATCGCCGAGCAGGGCTGTGTCCTCGAAAAAAGCGATTGTGTTGACGGCCTGGGCGCGCTGCGCCCGCGGGGTGAGTTCATTCACCAGTTCCGCCGCGGCTTGCTTGTGCGGAGTCGTGATGTTGAGACCTTTCAAGCCGCCGGCGAACAAGCGCAGCGCCTCGCCGCGAAAATTCTCGGCGGTGATGTCGAACAATCGATAGAGCAGATTCTGTGCCGTCGCTTTGGCAAACATTCCGTGAATGAACGGCGACCAGCTATGCGCGATGGGATGACCCGCGACCCCGTATTGATCCATCGCATCGGAACTTGCGTGAGGGCTCACTCTGCGAGCCACTCCGCCGCGCGCTTCGCAAAATAGGTCAAGATGGCATCCGCGCCCGCGCGCCTGATGCACATCAGCGCCTCCAATGCAGCGGCGCGTTCATTCAGCCAGCCGTTGCCGGCAGCGGCCATGATCATCGAATACTCGCCGCTCACCTGGTAGACGAAGGTGGGCAGGCCAAACCTGTCCTTGACCCGCCGCACGATATCAAGATACGGGAGTCCCGGCTTTACCATGATCATATCGGCGCCTTCGCTGATATCGAGGGCCACTTCGCGAAGTGCTTCGTCGGAATTGCCCACGTCCATCTGATAGGTATGCTTGCCGCCGCCGCCCAGCTGTGCGGCCGAACCCACCGCATCGCGAAACGGCGTGTAGAAATTCGATGCGTATTTGGATGCGTACGCGAGTATTCGAGTGTGGATCAATCCGGCAGCCTCGAGAGCATTGCGAATGGCCCCGATGCGTCCGTCCATCATGTCCGATGGGGCGACGATATCGGCGCCGGCATCGGCATGCGAGCGCGCTTGGCGCACGAGGGTCTCCACGGTCAGATCGTTCAGCACGTAGCCCTTCTCATCGATCAGCCCATCCTGGCCATGGGTGGTGAACGGATCGAGCGCCACGTCGGTAATGACGCCGAGGGTGGGAAATTCTTTTTTAACCGCGCGCACTGCAGTTTGCGCGATGGCGTCCGGATTCCAGGCTTCGCGCGCGTCGAGGGTTTTCCTGGCTTCCGGCGTCACTGGAAACAGCGCGATCGCCGGGATCTTGAGCCTCATCAAGGACTCGCACTCGCGCAGCAATTGGTCCGTGGAGAGCCGCTCGATGCCCGGCATGGACGCGACGGGCTGCCGGACCCCGCGCCCTTCGACGACGAAAATGGGATAAATCAGCGAATCCACGCTCAAATGGGTTTCCCGCATCAATCGGCGCGAAAACTCATCGCGCCGCATGCGCCGCATACGGGTGCTCGGAAATGAATTGCCGCCGGTTCCGGTCATCTTCAGTGTGACTCCTATCATCAGTTGCGACACCGCAAATTCACAGCGGCGCTGTCCCTTCGGCTCACTTGACGGTCGGCGCCAGGCGCGTAACGCGATAATATCGCTGCGGCGATATCATAAGCCGGGTGCTGATTTATACATGAACGATGAGGTTGGCGGAAATCACAGACGCGCCCGGTTCCAGGCGTTATGCCAGTCCCTGCGTCCCGAATTGCTGCGCTTCGCATTTTGGCTGTCCCGTGACAGCGCCTTGGCCGAAGATGTTGTCCAGGAAAGCATGCTGCGCGCCTGGAAGGCACAGGACTCGCTCTTGGACGAGGGTGCGGCGAAACCTTGGTTGTTGACCATCATTCGCCGCGAATACGCGCGCACCTTTGAGCGCAAGCGCTTCGTTACTGTCGATGTCGATGAACTCGTTGCCAGCGAGGAAGCAACGCTGGCGGCCTCCGCGGAGCAAGATCTGGGCGAACTGCGCGCGGCCCTTTTCAAATTGCCCGACGAATACCGCGAACCGCTGGTGCTGCAGGTGCTGATGGGCTACACGACGGCGGAAATAGCCCGCGAACTCAATTTGTCGGGCGCTGCGGTGCTGACTCGCCTATGTCGCGCGCGCAAGCGGTTGCGCGCGATGTGCGGCGAGGATACCAGCCTGGATACTCCGGAATGATGGACCACGCCCGCTATCGAATGTTGATAGTTTCCGATCCGCGCAGCGCGGACCCGGAACTGCGCGAACATCGCGAGAGCTGCCAGGAGTGCAGTCTCTACACGGAAGGGTTGCTGCGCTTCGAGTCCAGGCTCGAGCGGGCGCTCAAAGTCGATATGCCGATTCGTGCGGGCGTCCCGCCGTTTGCATCCAAAACTTCGCGGCGCCCTGCGGTTCGTTCATGGAATCGAATGGCGATCGCGGCCAGCATCCTGCTTTGCCTGGTGGTTGCGGGCGGCTTGTGGTTGGCGCTTCCCGGGACCAGTCTTGCCGCCGCCGTCGTCGCACACGTGGACGGGGAGCCGCAGGCGTGGCAGCGCAGCGATGTCGCGGTGCCGGATCCCAGACTGAATGCCGTGCTGCGCGATTCCAAGCTTGAATTGGCGCCATCGGCCGGTACGGTTACCTATGCGAGCAGCTGTTTTTTTCGCGGGCACTACGTACCGCATGTCGTCGTGCAGACCGATTCGGGTCCGGTGACCGTCATGGTGCTCGTGCATGAATCCGTGAGAAAACCGCTGCAGTTCGATGAGCACGGCTATCGCGGAACCATCGTTCCGATGCCGGGTCATGGCAGCATCGCCGTACTGATGCGAGGTCCCGGCACGGATCGCGAGGAAATCGAACGTATCGCGGCGCAAGTGCGCAATGCAATCGTATGGACCCCGTGATTGGCGGACCTGGATCCCGACCGTTTCCTGGATCCCGACCATTTCCTAGATCCCGACCTCTGCCAGCAAGTCGATGAGCCGCCGTGCGCTGGCGGCCAGGGTCGGGTGTTCGGCCTCGAATTGCACCGCAACTTTCTCGAGGCGATCCGGCAACGATGGGTCGGGGGAGCCTGCATCAGCGTCGGACGGCTTGCCCACCAGGCGTTCGATATCCGGCAAAATCTCGCCGAGGGAGCGCCGTGCCGCCGGATCCTGTTGATGTGCATTGGTCAGTTCGGCCTGCAGCTTGGCGAGCCGCTCGCGCAATGAATCATTGTCCATGGGGTACCCTCGAGGAAAGCGTGCCCTATTGTGCCATTCGCTCGGGGGTGAGTCGGCCTACTTCGACGTAACCCGCGCCCGCGGGGGCCATTCCCCGGTGAAGAGCCGCATAAGCCTCGCGTAAATATTCATCCGCGCCATACGGCGGATTCACAATCATCAGCCCGCTGCCGGCCAGTCCCAGCCCGGCATCGTCTGGGTGGATGGCAAGATCGGCAAACAGCATCTTCGGAATACCCAGTACTTCGAACCTCGCGTGCACCATGCTGCGCTGCGAAGCACTTCGAATGGGATACCACATGAGGAAGATCCCGCTCGGCCAGCGCCGATAGGCGTCCACGAATGCCTGCAGCATGAGCTTCAGTTCGTCGAGGCTCTCGTAGGGCGGATCGATCAACACCAATCCGCGCCGCTCATCGGGCGGCAGGAAGGCCTTGAGCGCTGCGTATCCGTCGCCGATTTCCGTTCGAATCCGGCCTGCTGATTCGATCTCGCGATCAGCGGCGCGGGCCTCCGCCGGCATCAGCTCGACCAGCAACGCGCGATCCTGCGCCCGCAGGGCGCCCGCGATCAAGGCCGGCGAGCCGGGATAGCGAGGCAGCCGCTTGCCGCGGCGCGCACGGATGGCCGCAAAGTACTCGGCCAACGACGGCTCGTCCAAACTACCGGTAATCAGCCTCTGCACACCGCGGTCCGCTTCGCCGGATTTCTGCGCTTCAGCAGCCTGCATATCGTAGAAACCGCGGCCGGCATGGCTGTCCAGGACGAAGAACGCGCTCTCCTTGCGCTTCAACGCGCTCAGGCAGTACAACAGGCCGACATGCTTGGCTGCATCCGCGAAGTTCCCGGCGTGGTAGATGTGCTTATAATTCATGCTGGTGCCATGTTTCACGCGCCCGGATGAAGTGCGCGACACGGCTTTCCGTCCAGGCATTCCAAACCACTCGAGGAGAAGATCATGCCAAAATTCGTCATGGAACGGGATATTTCCGGCGCCGGCACGATGAGTCCAGCCGCGCGCGTGAGCACGATAATCGATCCGGCAACGTCCGAATGAAAACCGGCACGTTGGAGTTTGACGGCGTCAAGTACCTCGACGGAGCCGCTTCAGACCCAATGGCTCTGGGGTGGATGCAGGGCACACCGCCGCCGCCCGCCAAGCAGATCCGCTTCGAAAACGACCGCTTCCTGGAATTCCCTCAAATCCGCTGGACCTTGTCGCACATGCGCGAACTGCTGCCGACCGCCGCCGTGTGGCGCGGCAACGGCAAACCGAGCGAGCTGGCGGCGGCAACGGAAGACAGCCAGACGGCGATCGATTCCCTCACGTTTGCGGATATGCAGGGCGTTCGGCACACCTGGGCACAGTCCCTGCTGGACACCTACACCGACGGCATCGTTGTCCTGCATCGCGGCCGCCGGGTATACGAGCGCTACTTCGGGGCTTTGCAGCCGCAAGCGCCGCATGCGTGTTTTTCGATTACCAAATCGTACGCGGCCACGTTGGCCGCGACGCTGATTCACGAGCGCCTGTTGGATGAGAACCGATCGGTTTCGCACTACTTGCCGGAAATGGCCGCCACCGCCTATCGGAACGCGACTCTTCGTCAAGTGCTCGACATGCAAATCGGAGTGGCCTACTCCGAATTGTATTCGGATCCACGCGCTCACATCTGGGAGTACGGCCGCGCCGGAGGCCTGCGTACGCGCCCGGCAGACTATGCGGGACCCGGCAATTTCTATGAATACTTGCAGACGCTGCGTCCGGAGGGCGATCACGGCACGGCTTTCGCGTACAAGACCATCAACACCGAAGTGCTGTGCTGGATCATGAAGCGGGTGTCCGGCGTCGCTTTGCCGCAGATGCTCAGCGAGCGGATTTGGTCCGCCATCGGCTGCGAAGAGGACGGTTATCTGATGGTCGATTCCATCGGCGTGGCGATGGGCGGCGGCGGACTGAATGCCAGCCTGCGCGACCTATGCCGCTTCGGGGAGCTCATGCGATGCGAGGGCGCCTGGAACGGCCGGCAGGTCATTCCGTCGCAAGTCGTCGCGGATATCCGCCGCGGCTCCGATCCCGCGAAATTTGCCAAGGCTGACTATGGGCTGCTGCCCGGCTATTCCTATCGCAACATGTGGTGGGTATCACACAACCCGCTCGGCATGTTTGAAGGTCGCGGCATCCACGGTCAGCGCCTCTATATCGCGCCCGAAGCGCAGCTCGTCATCGCGCGATTTTCCTCTCATCCGATAGCCACCAGCGCCGCGAACGATCCCATCACGCTGCCTGCGTTCGCGGCGTTGAGTCAACTGCTCATGAATGCCTGACCGGCAACGCCTGAACGACGGAGCCCCACTCGGGGAAAGCGTCCATCGCATCGATGTAGTTGTGCACGACGTCGGTGTGAGCATCTTCCTGCCATCCGCCCGGCGCGGCGTTTGTCGCCAAATCGCGCGGGCGGCCCAGCTCGTCGATCGCGTACAGCGTGAAATTCAGCGCCTGACGGGCTTCATGGGCCAAGCTCGTCGACGCCGCGGCTTTTGCATACATCGCCAGAACGGCGCCATAGGTGGAATTCGCGCCGCCCCAGGCCTGGTGGTCTTCGTCCTGCTCGTGACAAACATTCACTCCGTTTTCTTCGTGAATGAAATTTCTGCGGACGAAGTCGATGAGCACGCCGCAATCCTCGAGCCAGCCGCCATCGAGGCGATCTTTTTCTTCGATTAGATAGCGCGCGAGATTGAGCGGCGCCCAGGAAGTGCGATTGCTGGGCGTGTCGTGGTCCTCGAAGAACTGCGCGAACAGAGCGCCGTCGCCGCGCGCGCTCGGCACCTGGAAGCTCTTGATCCAGTTCCAAAGCGATTGGCGCGAGGCGGTAAATTCACCGTAGCCGTGCTCGGCCAAGAGATCATACAGCCGCAAGATATAGCTCATGTTCCCCGCAACCGGGCCGCGGCCCTCGCCGCTGCGATAGTCGACGCGAAACGGCCAGGGCGAATGGGACGCATCGCCTTGCTGCTGCCCGGCGGCGAGAATGCGGGCGTTGTGCAGGCCCTGGGCCAGGTATTTCGAATCCCCGGTCGCTTCGAACAGCCGCGTCAGCGCGTACCCGGCAATGCCGCCTTTGTCCGGTTCGATCTCATAGGGACGGTCGGATTGCGAGCCGCAATCCGCGGGCTGCGGGAAATGTCCGCGCTTGCCCGTGGAGCGCGTGAAGCTGGGATATTTTCCGGTGTCCGGCGTCAGCACTTCCGCCCCCAGGTAATCGCCCATCGAGCGCGCTACCTCAAGCGGCCAGGGATCCTGCTTGCCGCCCAGTGCATGAAACTTCAGGTAGGAAATGATTCCCATGCCATTCTGCGTCGATGGGATGATGTCGATACGGCCGCTGCTCGGCGTCCAGTCGCCGTCCAGAAATGTCTCGCAAACGAAACGGGGATATCCGTGATCCAACGGACAGTTCCGGTAGTAAGCCATTTCCAGGTTAAGGGCTTCGGTCCATGAGGTCCAGGGAGCCAAATGCCCCGACGCGTCGAACTTGAGCGTGTGGCCGCCGAGATTCATCGCAAGGTGCGGTAAAAAAATGTCGTATCGCAGAAGCCGCCCTGCGGCAGCAGCGCATAACCCGGAATGACCCCGCAGCGCCGCCAGCCAAGCCTTTCGTACAGCCGCTCCGCATCGCTGCTCGCCGTATCGAGCACCAGCAGCGTCTTGCCGGCTTCAACCGCGCCGCGCTCGGCGGCCGCGAGCAATGCGGCACCGACGCCGCGCCGACGTACGCCTCGATGCACGAGCATTTTCGCCAGGTCGGCGCGGTGCGGCTGGTTCTCAGGCTGGTTCAACATGAGCTGGACCGTGCCGACGATCTCTCCGGCCTCTTCGGCGACGAGCAGCAGCCGTTCGCCGCGCGCCACACCGCCTGCCTGGCTGCGCCAGAACGACTCTGCTTTGGCCCGCGACATCGGCAGCATGAAGCTGACGGAGGCGCCGCCTTCGACGCAGTCGATCAGCACGTCGCTCAAGCCAAGGATCTCGCGATCGCCGATGGCTTGCAGCAGTCGAATTTCAATGGAACTCACATTACCCTCGATACAGGCGGTGGCCGACGGCAAACATATATCATGATGCCTTGGCGGGTTGAACGAGGTGGGCTGTGAACCTGTGCGAATTGTTCGGCATCGAACTGGCGAGGTGAGCCATGGCGCTCGGCGCCACGATGTACGCATTCAAAATCGAGCTCGCTGATTCCGACCGCGGCGTGTATGTGCCATTGGATATGCGCGTTGCGCGTCACCCGTCGGAAACCGAGGACCACTTGCTGACGCGGGTTCTCGCCTATGTCTCGAGTATACCGAAGGCATCAGTTTATCGAACGGGCTGTCAGAACCGGATCTACCCGCCATATCCGTTCGCGACCTGACCGGCGTAATGCAGGTTTGGATCGACATCGGGGCGCCGGATGCCGCCCGGCTGCACCGCGCGGCCAAGCTCGCGCCGCGCGTGGCGGTTTACACCCACAAGGATCCGAAGCAACTGGCCGCGAGGCTCAATGCCGAACGAATTCATCGCGCCGAGGCGATGGAGATTCATGCCGTGGATCGAGACTGGCTTTCCAGCCTCGCGGCGCGTCTTACGCGGCGCATGCAGTTCTCGTTGACGGTCGCCGACCGAAACATTTATCTAACAATCGGCGCAGCCACGCTGACCTGCGTCGTTGAAAAGATTCTGCTCGATCAGAACTTGTAGCCAACACCGAAGTGCAGAATGTCGGCGTCGTGGTCGTCGCCGGTTCCGATCCTGTCCCATACGACGCGCGCGACCCAGTGTGAGGTCAGCGAACAGGCGACGGTCACGGACACCATCGCGGCCAGGTGCGACGGCGAGCTTGCATTTTGCAGATTGTCATCCTCGCTCACCATGAAAGCGCCTGCGCCGGCTCCAACCCTGAAGCGAGATGTCAGTTGCTGCTCGAGCCAGAGCTGCGCCGCGATTCCGGAGCGCCAATCGAGCAGCGTTCCTTGGCCAGCGATGAACGTGACAGATGCGGTCCAATGCGAGGTGAGCATGGCGCGCGCCGAGATTCCCTCGGACATGCCGGTCTCGGAGTGCGCCGTATTGCCGATTCTTTCTCCCAACAAACCGTCAATTTCCCAGCGCGGATTCTCTCCGGTGCCAGGCGAGAAGTCCGGAGTGGAAGCGAACTGGTAGCCGGCCCCCAGCGCCAGCGAGCTGGAGCCATATTTGTTGGAAGTCTCGACTTGATTCAAGCGCAGGAACGTAAACCAATGACTCGCGAGGTACCAATCGATCTCAGCGCTGGCGACGGCGCCCCAGCCGTGCGCATCGCGAAATTCAGGATCGATGGGAAACGTATGCGTGTCGTAGTAGCGGTAAGGCCCGACGCCGGCTTCGAACACCAGGCCGATGGAGTTCGGCAGGCTGTGCCACCACAGCTGCACAGCCTGACCGTCGCGATGATTGTTCGGCAAATGACCTTCGTTCAGCCAAAGAAAGCTGGCATTCAGGTGATCGGTAAGAGGTTCGCGATACTCGATGCCCCAGGTGTAGGTCTCGACGCCGCTATTATTGGATTCCAAGGTGCCCACAAATGCATCCAGTTCGCCGGCGCGGGTGCTGCGCGCCGCAAACGCGAACAGACACGGCGCCAGGATCGCCAGGGCGGCAAGGTTTGAACGGCGAAATCCAGTGGGGCGAGGTCCGCGAATAATCCGGCGAATTGTAGTGATCTTTGCCTGAGCGGGTGCAGGCGCCGCGGTGATCTTGAGTGAAGTTCGCGTTAAGAAGTGCAAACCCAAGCGGCCCGATCAGCGCGGACCAATTTCGCCGAGATAGTCCCTGGGATGCAGAAATTCATCGTAGAGCTTTGCCTCGGGGGACCCGCGTTGCGGACGCCAATCGTACTCCCAGCGGACCAGCGGGGGCATGGACATCAGTATGGACTCGGTGCGGCCACGAGATTGCAAGCCGAACAAAGTTCCGCGATCGTAGACCAAATTGAATTCAACATAACGGCCGCGCCGGTATAGTTGAAATTGCCGCTCGCGCTCTCCATAGGGCTCAAGTTTGCGCCGCTCCATGATGGGCATGAAGGCGGGCAAGAAGTGATCGCCGACGCTGCGCAGAAAAGCGAACGATCGCTCAAAGCCGCCTTCGTCAACATCGTCGAAGAACAAGCCGCCCACTCCCCGCGTTTCATTCCGGTGCGGCAGGAAAAAATAGCGGTCGCACCACTCCTTGTATTTCTCGTAGATGCCTGCGCCGAAAGGTAAACAGGCGTCACGCGCGGTGCGATGCCAATGTCGCGCGTCCTCCTCGTAGGGATAGTAAGGAGTAAGGTCGAAACCGCCGCCAAACCACCACAGTTCCGGCGCATTTTTCGGCCGCGCAGCGAGGAACCGGACATTGCAATGCGTCGTGGGCACGTGCGGATTTCGCGGATGAAACACCAGCGACAGGCCCATGGCCTCGAAAGGCGCTCCGGCCACTTGCGGGCGCAGCTGCGACGCGGACGGCGGCATCTTGTCGCCGAGCACATGCGAGACCGAGACGCCGGCACGCTCGAATATCGCCCCATCGCTCAAGACACGGCTCTCGCCGCCGCCGCCCTCCGCTCTCGTCCATGGGTCGCGGCGAAACTTTGCGGTGTCGGCATTCTCCACCGCGGCCGTGATTCGTTCCTGCAAATCATCGAGGTAGCGCTTGACTGCGGAGGCGTCTACCGCTGTGGGGTCGGTCGGCGTTGTGCTCGAGGCAGTCATGGGGAGGTCGCGCCTGGGCTCCTCGCTCTTAGGGCTTCTTCTTGGCCGGAGCCTTTTTGGCTTTTGTCCTGGCTTTCGGCCGCGGTGCCGCGGCATTTGCCGGGGCCTTCTTGTCGACGGCGGTCTTCGAGCCTTTCGCGGCCAATTTCACCGGCGCAGCTTTAGCCTCCGTCGCGGAAGCCTTGAGGGGACTCTTTTGCGCGCCCTTGGCGCCTTTGGCGCCCTTGCGGCCCCACTTGCCGAAGCTGCGCTCCGGCGCGGCCGCGAGCAGAGCTCTGCATTCCTCCAAGCTCAGGCTCTTCGGTTCCTTGTCCTTTGGAATCTTCGCATTGCGCGATTTGTCCGTGATGTAGGGACCATAGCGACCGTTCAGGACTTGGATTCCCGCGTCGGGAAAATCCAGGATCAGCCGGTTGGCATCCGCAATTTCCTTGTCGCGAATGACTTCGAGCGCGCGCTCCGGCGTGATTTCGTACGGATCATCGCTCTTCAGCGACACATATTTTGCACCATACTTCACGTACGGACCGAAACGGCCGACATTCGTCGTGATTTCCTCGCCCATGGCGGTGACGCCCAGCTTGCGCGGCAGCTTGAACAGCTCCATCGCCTGAGCGTGCGTGATCAGGTCCATTTTTTGTCCGGGCCGGAGACCCGCGAAGCGCGGCTTGTCGGCATCGTCCTTGGTGCCGATCTGCACGAAGGGCCCAAAGCGGCCCATGCGCACGCTCATGGGTTTGCCGCTCGCGGGATCCATGCCCAGATCCCTTGCTTGGGCGACTTCGTCGCGGCTGACCGAGGTTTCGGTATGCTCGACGAGATCGATGAAGGGCTTCCAGAATTTCTCCAGAAGCGATACCCACTCCTCATCGCCGCTCGCCACTGCGTCCAGCGAATCTTCCATCTTGGCGGTGAAGTCGTAATCCACGTAAGTCGTGAAATATTGAGTCAAAAATCGGCTGACGATCTTGCCGATGTCGGTGGCAGTGAAGCGCCTGCTTTCGATTTCCACGTACTGACGGTCGCGCAATGTGGAAATGATCGAAGCATAGGTTGAAGGCCGGCCTATGCCGTATTCCTCCAGCGCCTTCACCAAAGAGGCCTCCGAAAACCGCGGCGGCGGTTCGGTGAAATGCTGGGTCGGAATCACACCCAGGAGTTTTACGCGATCACCCTCCTTCATCGGCGGAAGCACGTGGTCCGAATCGTCCTGGACAGCATCGTCCACGCCTTCCTGATACACGGAGATGTAGCCGGGTTTCACCAAGGTCGAACCATTGGCGCGCAGCACGTGCCGCGACGATCCCTCGGCGCCCGCCAGCATCTCGACGGTGACGGTGTCGAAGACGGCAGGCGCCATTTGGCACGCGACCGTGCGCTTCCAGATCAGCGAGTACAGCTTGAATTGGTCGGACTCGAGTTTATTCTCGATGTCGCCCGGCAATACGCTCGCGGCGGTCGGACGAATTGCTTCGTGTGCCTCCTGTGCGTTCTTCGACTTCGTCTTATAAATGCGCGGCTCGTCAGCGAGGCCTTCCTGGCCATACAGCCGCACCACCACCTCGCGGATCTGCCCGATGGCCTCCTGCGCCAGATTCAGCGAATCGGTGCGCATGTAGGTGATCAGGCCAACGGCGCCCTCGCCGGCATCGACGCCCTCATACAATTGCTGAGCCACGCGCATGGTCTTTTGCGCGCTGAATCCCAGTTTCCGGGCGGCCTCCTGCTGCAAGGTCGAGGTCGTGAAGGGCGGCGCCGGATTGCGTCGGCGCTGCTTGCGATCCACCGATAATACGCTGAGCTCGCCGCGCGCAGCCTCGTTGAGCGCGCGTTCGACGATGCGCGCCGTGGCTTCGTCGGTGAAGCTGAACTGCTCGACCTTGGTGCCTCGATATTCGACCAGCTTGCCGGGAAATTTTTGCTGCGAATGCTCCAATTCGGCATCGATGGTCCAGTATTCGCGCGGTATGAAGGCGGCGATCTCATCCTCGCGCTCGCAGATCATGCGCAGCGCTGGGCTTTGCACGCGGCCCGCCGACAATCCCGGGCGGACCTTCTTCCACAAGAGAGGCGATAGGTTGAATCCCACCAAAAAATCCAGGGCGCGCCGGGCCTGCTGCGCATTCACCAGATCCAATGAAAGTTCGCGCGGCGTGGCCATTGCCTGGCGGACGGAATCCTTGGTGATTTCGTAGAACACCACGCGCCGTACTTCCTTGCCTTTCAGTTCACCCTGGGCCTTCAAGAGCTCGTGCAAATGCCAGGAAATGGCTTCGCCCTCGCGATCGGGGTCGGTGGCCAGGAACAGAGACTTGGCTTTCTTCAGGGCGCGAGAAATGGCGTCGATGTGCTTTTGGTTGCGCTCGACTACCTGGTACTTCATGGCGAAGCGGTGTGCGGTATCCACGGCGCCTTCTTTGGGCACGAGGTCGCGCACATGACCGTAAGAGGCGAGCACCTCGAAGTCCTTGCCGAGGTACTTCTTGATGGTCTTCACCTTTCCGGGTGATTCCACGATAACGAGATTGCTGCTCAAAGTCGTCTAGTGCAAGGCGTCGGTGCGCTCTTCGAAGACCAGGTCTTCCATTTGAGCGTAAGCGGATTCTTGGCCGGGCTGGCTGAACAGCACCATCAGCACGACCCATTTGACCTGCTCGATGTCGATTTCGTCGGCGTCGAGCGCCATCAATCGGTCTATGACCAGTTCGCGCTCGGCGCCCGAGAGTATCCGCACGTTCTCCAGGTACATCAGATAGCCGCGTACATCGGTGTCGAGCCGCGAGAGCTCCTGGCTGCTGAAGACGCGCACCGCCCGCGCGGTGGCCTCGGCGACCTTGCCGAGCTGTTCGCCGGAGAGCCCGTCGAGCCATTCCAGCGCCCGCTCGATGTCCGGTTCCGCGAATCCAGCCTTGTCCAATTCGAGTTTCAAAGTATCGCGATCGGGCCGCGGCTCATCGTCGGCGCTCATATAATTCTCGAAGAGATAAATGAGTAGATCGAGAACGTTATCTTTCACCTCCGGCTCCTAACGACTCGGGAGTAACGGCCCCCGGGGGCGGCCTGAACGTGGCCTTCGAGCTCGAGGATCAGCATCATCGAGGACACGGCTTCTGGTTTGAATCCGGTGCGAACCACCAGTACATCGAGGTCCGCAGGATCAAAGCCGAGCGCATCTAACAAGATTTTGTGTTCCTTGTCCATGCCTGCCTCGAGGCCGCAGGGTGGCGAGAGGCCGCCCGGAGCGCCTTCACGGCGTTCGAAAAACGCTGAAAAGTTCAACTCGCTCAATATGTCAGCGGCGGTCTCGGTTAATTTTGCGCCCTGGCGAATGAGTTCGTGGCAGCCGCGGCTCAGCGGATTTCGGATCGAGCCTGGCACCGCGAACAACTGCCGATTGTGGTCGCCTGCCAATCTCGCGGTAATCAATGATCCGCTGCGGCGCGCCGCCTCCACCACCAGCGTGCCCAAGCTTAGAGTAGCGATGATGCGATTGCGTTGCGGAAAATTTTCGCGCCGCGGAGGAGTGCGCAGCGGAAATTCACTGATCAAGGCGCCCTGGCGGCGAATCTCTTCGCTCAACGGCCGATTGCTGCGCGGATAGATGACATCCACCCCTGACCCCAGCACGGCGACGGTGACCCCCTGCGCCATCAATGCGCCGCGGTGCGCGGCGCTGTCGATGCCGAGCGCAAGTCCGCTGGTGATGCCGAGGCCGCCGGCGGCGAGGGTCTCGGCGAATTCGAACGCGGCGTCGCGCCCGGCGGCAGAGGGATTGCGGCTGCCGACGATGGAGAGCTGCGGATCGGTCAAGACATCGACATTGCCCGCGACATACAGAGCGATCGGACAGCGCTCCGCGCTGCGCAACAGGGCCGGATAGCGCGCATCGGTGAAGGGCACGACATGATGGCCGGCATCGTTCAGCCAAGTCCGTTCGGCAAGGTTCGGGGCGGCCGCGCTCGACAGATAATCGCAGGTCCGGTCCGACAGTCCTGCGCGCCGGCGTGCGCCGTGCGATGCATCGATGACGGCTCGTGCGTTGCCGAGCAATTCAAATGCCTTGGACAGGGCCGGCGCATCGAGCCCGGGCGCGCGCGACAGCGCCATCCACGCGAATACCTCTTCAGCCGGCAGCATCGGCCGGATTATGTCGCTTGGGATCTCGAGCGCGCCGCGCTCAAGTTGATGCGAATGTGCAGATACGCGGCAGCGGCGCGTGCCGCTGCCTCAGGCCGATCGAATCGCCCTCACGGGTTCTCGATTTTATCCCCGACCTGAATGAGGTTCGTGGCTTCCATGATCAGGCCATAGCTGATGTTGTCGAAGGTCTTGAACACCATGAACGTCCCGGTTCGCTCGGACGGTAGCTGAACCTTCTTGGTTCCCAGGGTGTTCATGTTAAAGAAGCCCCTCTTCTCAGTGTCGTGAACGATGGGACCCGTATCGAAGACGCCCAGCACGTTGCCCGGTGCAAGGCCATCGCGCGCGCCGCGATTCACCACCACCACCTCGTATTGGCCGATGACGCTCACGCCGTCGGACACCGCGATGATGCGGCCGTTGGTACGGATTTTCGGCGCGCTCGGAATGAAATCGAGCGGCACATCGACGCCGCCGACGAACAATTTATCGCCGGCTCTGGTCTCCTGGGCTGATTCGGTCATGATGAGCGACACCGTATCTCCGTCGCGCGTGACGTGAGCGGCTCCGGTAAAGATCCCGTTGTAGCCCAGGACGTGATTGTCGTCCGGATCCCTCAATGCCTCGCCGACGCGCACCACGTTGTAGTGGCTGCCGAGCTCGACTGGGCCGCCAAATCCGCGCGCATACAGCGTATCGCCATCGGACATGACGACATGCAAATCGCGTGTGGCCAATACATACGGTGCGTTCTTGATCTGGTCCTTGTCGAGCACCGAGGGCTTGGACATGAAGGCCTGCACGGTCTCGTAGGGTATGGTGGTGATCGCGGCCTCGATCGGCTCGCTGCGCACCCGCGGCTGCACACGCGCGGCATCGCCGCGCTGCAGGAGGATTTGCGGCTGACCGTCGATGAAAACCAGGCGCAGGGTGTCGCCCGGATAAATCAGATGCGGATTATGAATTTGCGGATTGACCTGCCAGATCTCCGGCCAATACCAAGGATCGCGCAGAAACACTTTGGCGATGGCCCATAGAGTGTCGCCCTTCTTCACCACATAGCTGTCCGGCGCATTCGGCGCCAGGGGAACCCCTGTGCGAGGCAACGCCGATGGCTCCGTGCCCTGGGCGGCGCCCGCCGCATCGACCGCGGCTTCCATGGCAGTTTTCTCGTCGCCGACCACCGTGCCTTCGACCACGGGCTCGGTCGCGACCACCGGTTCAGGTGCTGCGGTTTTCGGCGGTTGCGTGTGACACCCCGCCAACAGCGCAACCGAGAGAAAGAGGGCTAATAACTGATGACCTTGCATTCGTTTCGCTCCCATGAGTCAGCCTATGGTTGCAGACTGACTGGTATACTTCCGCCCTGCCGCTCAAGACTGGGACACATCACCCGTTTTTGCCCTATGCCAACGCCATAAGCGAGGCCAAGCGAGGCATTAAGTTAAGCAGCGGCGGAACTTTAGCAACATTCCCAAGCCAAAAACACGATATTGCTCTCATAACTCCCATGACAAAGCTCGTAATTCTCGAGTATCCCGACCCCAGGCTGCGAAAGAAGGCCGCGGCCGTTTCGGCAGTCGATGACGCGGTGCGTCAATTGGCCGACGACATGCTCGAAACCATGTACGGCGCGAATGGTGTGGGGCTCGCAGCCACCCAGGTCGACGTGCATAGGCGCCTCATCGTGCTCGACGCCTCACCGTCGCGCGATCAGCCCCTGGTGCTGATCAATCCCGAGCTGCTCTCTGCGGAGGGCAACGCCGTCAGCGAGGAAGGCTGCCTATCGGTGCCGGGAATCTACGACAAATTGTCGCGCGCAACGCATATTCGCGTGCGCGCATTGGGCCGCGACGCAATGCCGTTCGAGCTGGATGCAGAAGGATTGTTGGCTGTCTGCATTCAACACGAGATGGACCATCTCGAGGGCAAGGTCTTTGTCGATTACCTGTCCGAGCTCAAGCGCCAACTGATACGCCGCCGCTTGGACAAGGAGCGCAAACAACGATCCACCGGCGGCGATTTTCGCGCTAAAAGCTCCGGCGCCTCCACGCCGGCACTTTAGAGATTTGAGCATCGATCCTTCCTCCCTGAAGCTGGGCTTCGCCGGCACGCCTGACTTCGCGGTTCCAGCGCTCGAGCGGCTCGCCGGGCTTCATCGGATTGGTGCGGTGTTCACCCAGCCCGACCGGCCTGCCGGCCGCGGTCAAGAACTGAAGTTCAGCCCCATCAAGCGCTGCGCGCTCGAGCTTGGGCTGCCTGTGTATCAACCCGCCACGTTGAAGTCGCCGGAGGCGCTCGACATTTTTCGCGCGGCGCAGATGGATGCTTTGGTGGTAGCGGCCTATGGACTGATTTTGCCGCCGTCCGTGCTGGGCCTGCCCAAGCTCGGCTGCATCAATATCCATGCCTCGCTGCTGCCTCGCTGGCGCGGAGCGGCTCCGATACAACGTGCGCTGCTCGCCGGAGATCCCCGCACCGGCATCACCATCATGCGCATGGACTCGGGACTCGACACCGGACCCATGCTCGCGGCGCAGGCCACGGCGATCGGCCCGCGCGATACGGCAAAGACGCTTCATGACCGGCTCGCCCTCCTGGGTGCGGAACTCATCTGCGAAACGCTGGACTCGCTGAGGGAAGGCGCGGCGCGCGAGGTTGCGCAACCGGCGGAAGGGGTTACTTACGCCGCGAAACTCGACAAGGCCGAGGCTCTGATTCATTGGACCGAGGATGCTGTGCAGATTTGGCGGCAGATCCGCGCATTCAATCCCTGGCCGGTTGCCGAGACGCGTTTCGATGGACAACAGCTGCGCATATGGGATGCCGAATTGCTCGATTCGCAGGCGCGCGCCGCCGCCGGGCGCTCGGTGCCGGGAAGCGTGCTCGCGGCCGCCGATGAGGGCATTGATGTGGCTTGCGGGCATGGCGCTCTGCGGCTGCTGCGCCTGCAGCTCGCCGGCCGAAAGCCGTTGCCCGCCCGCGAATTCCTGCAAGGACAGCGCCTCCAGCTCGCGCGCTTCGCGGATACATGAGGGGAGCCGCCGCGAGTGCGCGTTCATTGTCCGCGTACGCCGTGGCGCGAGTGCTGCGTGAGGGCGTGACCCTCGATGCGGCGTTGAAGGATGCACTGGCCGCGGTTGACGCCAAGCTTCACGCCCCGGTCCGCTCACTGAGCTATGGCGCGGTGCGCGGCTACTACCGTCACGAAGCCATCCTGGGCATGCTCTTGTCGCAACCGGTGAGATCCTTGGATTTTCTGGTGCGCGCGCTTCTGTCGGTGGCGCTATACGAGCTCGAGGATGAACGCTCGCCGGAATACGCCGTGGTCGATGCGGCGGTAGAGACCGCGAAGGCCACTGATGCGGCGCGAGCCGCCGGGCTCATCAACGCGGTGCTGCGGCGCTATTTGCGCGAACGCGTCGCGCTGGACGCCGAGATCGCACGCAAGCCGGCAACCCGCCATGCGGCGCCGATATGGCTCAGCGATCGCTTGCGCGCGGACTGGCCGGTGCGTTGGACTCAACTGCTGGCGGCAAGCGACGTTCAGGCGCCGATGTGGCTTCGGGTCAACAGCCGGCTCGCGACGACGGCAGAATACCTGGCGAGGCTCGAGCAGGCCGGGATCGCGGCGCGCGCCTACGATCCTGTGCCCTGGGCGATCGTGCTGCAGTCCCCCTGCGACGTGCGGGCTCTGCCGGGCTTCGACGAGGGACTGGTCTCGGTCCAGGATCTGGGCGCGCAATGCGCGGTATTTCCATTGAGTTTGGCGCCCGGCCAGCGCGTACTCGATGCCTGCGCCGCGCCAGGCGGCAAAACCGCGCTGATCGCCGAGCGTGAAGCCAACCTGAAGGAGTTGCTGGCGGTTGATGTCGACCCCCAACGGCTGCAACGGCTGCGAGAGAATCTGGCCAGGGAACATCTTAGCGCCCAAATCGTCTGCGCCGACTCGCGCAATCCCCCAGCGTGGTGGGACGGTGAGCCCTTCGATCGCATCTTGCTGGATGCGCCCTGCTCGGGGCTGGGCGTGATTCGCCGTCATCCGGATATTCGTCTACGCAAGTCCCCGTCGGATATCGACAAGCTGCCTGCCATGCAAGCGGCGCTGCTGAAGGCGAGCTGGACACTGCTCGCCCCCGGCGGGCGGCTGGTGTATGTCACCTGCACCATCACCCGAAGCGAAAATCGCGACGTGATCGCCGCGTTTTTGGGCGACACTCCCGATGCAAGCATCGTCCCGGCGGCAAGTTGGGAAGGATGGCCGAATCTTGGAGAGGCGGATGAATTTGGCCGGCAGATTCTTCCGGGAGAGGCGGGTGCGGACGGCTTCTATTATGCTGCCTTGACCAAACAATGAAAGCCGCACTACTCCCAAACCCGGAAGGCTTCGATGGCGGCAGGGCGCGCGCCCTCGTGCGTCTGATGTGCGTCGCGTGCGCCGCGCTTGCCATCCCGCTGCTGGTGCAGCCCCTGAGTGCCGCCGGATTGGAGGGCCGCTTCGAAGTTCGTTCGGCTGATCTGGAACTCACGGACGGCGTCTATCACTTGAATGCGCGCCTCGACCTGCCCATCAGCGACGCGGTGCGGCACAGTTTGTCGGAAGGCGTGCCGCTCGCGTTGGAACTCGATCTGAACATCAAGCGGGTGCGCCAGCTTCTGCCGAATTCGAGCGTCGCCGAGCTGACCCAACGTTATCATCTGCAATACAACGCCGTGAGCGCGCACTATATCTTGCGCAACGAGAACAGCGGCCAGCAGGAATCCTTGGGCACGATCGATGCCGCGATCGAAAAGCTGTCCGAAATACGCAGCCTGCCGGTGCTCGACAAGGCCCTCATCGCCGCGGACCGCCGCTACGAGGCGAATGTACGCGCCAAGATCGATTTTGGCGCGGTGCCTTTTACCTTGCGCCTGCTGATGTTCTGGGTGAGCGATTGGCATCGTGAATGCGATTGGTACGCATGGACGTTTCAACCATGATCCGCATGATTCGCAAGTACGGCTCGACCGTCTTGGGCTGCGTCGGCGTGGCGCTGTGGGTGGTCGCGCTTTACCTGCTCGCCTCGGTTGCGGAGAACTCAGAGAAGTTCGCCAAATGGCTGCCATGGATCCTGTTGGTAAACATCTCCGGGCTGGGGACGCTGTTACTGCTGCTCGCGGGGAAGCTCGCTCGGCTGATACGGGACTATCGCAGGCACGTGCCCGGATCGCGCCTCAAAGGACGCACTGTCGCGATATTCAGCGCGCTCGCCGTGGCGCCGATATTGGTGGTGTACTATTTTTCCCTGCAATTCTTGAGCCGCGGCATCGACAGCTGGTTCGAGATCGAGGTCAGCCAGGGACTCAAAGATACGCGCGAGCTGTCGCACGCGGCCCTCGAGGTGCGCAAGCTCGAGTTCCTTCAGCACACCGAAGCGGCGGCGCATGCGCTGTCGGACGTGCCCGATTTTCAGCTCGCCGCCGCCTTGGACCGCGAGCGGCGCGAGAGGTCGGCGATGGAATTCACGGTGGTGGGAGCGCAGGGGCGCATCCTCGCCACCAGCTCCGAGCGTCCGATGGATACATTGCCGTACCCCGCCACCGACGAGATGCTGCTGCAGCTGCGGCGTGGACGTCCGTACGTGAGTCTGGACACAGATGCGGTCGGCGTATATCTGATTCGCGCCGCGGCGCCGCTTGAGGACAGCAACGGCGGCGCCCGCGTGCTGATGGCGGAATTTCCTGTGCCGCAGCAGCTCAGCCAACTGGCCGATACCGTGCAGCGCTCGTACACTCAGTACGCGAATCTGGTTGAGATGCGCCGTCCGCTGAAATCGACTTTCGTGCTGATCTTGAGTTTTGTCGTGCTGATGTCGCTGATCGCGGCGGTCTACGGCGCGTTCTTCGCTGCGCAGCGCCTGGTGCAGCCCGTGCAAGATCTGATCGCCGGAACTCGAGCGGTGGCGAAGGGCAACTACGACACGAAGTTGCCGCTGCCGGGGCGGGATGAGCTGGGATTTCTCGTGACCTCGTTCAATGACATGACCAAACGTCTGGGCCGCGCCCGCGAGGAAACGCGCCGCAGTCAGCAGGCCGTGGAAGCCGAGCGCGCCGGACTGGCGGTGATTCTGGCGCGCCTATCCACGGGCGTGGTGTCGCTCGAGGCGGATTTGACCGTGCGTACGGCCAATCAAGCCGCGAGCGCGATTTTGGGAGTGGATCTCGAGGCGGCCATCGGCCGGCACTTCGACGAGTCGATCAGCGACAGCTCCCTGTTCAGCCAGTTTCTGTCCGCCATCAAGCAGCGCCTGGGACCGGAGCACCCGGACTGGCGTGAGCAGATCGAGCTTTTGTCCGAGTCCGGAAAGCACGTGCTCATGTGCGCCTGCACGGCGCTGCCCAACGACGTCGGCGGCGCTGCCGGCATGGTGCTGGTGTTCGACGACATCACCACCCTGCTGCAGGCGCAGCGCGATGCGGCCTGGGGAGAAGTGGCCCGCCGCCTGGCGCACGAGATCAAGAATCCGCTCACCCCGATTCAGCTGTCCGCGGAGCGCATGCGGCGCAAGTTCCTGGGCAGCATGAATGCGCAAGATGCGCAAATTCTCGAACGCGCAACGCACACCATCATTGCCCAGGTCGACGCCATGAAGCAGATGGTCAATGCGTTCAGCGAGTATGCGCGCGCGCCCGACATGCAGTTCTCGCGCTTCGATTTGAACCAGCTGATCACCGAGGTCATCGATCTTTACCGCGTGCAGGACAGCAGCGCGGAGATCAAATTGGCGTTGAGCCCGAACCTGCCGGCCATTTCCGCGGATCGCATGCGCATCCGCCAAATCCTCAATAATCTGGTCACCAATTCGCTGGAAGCGCTCGAGGGCCGGGTGGACGCGCGCATCGAGATTGAAACTCAGGTCGCCGACGACGGCCCACGGCACGGCACATCGGTGGCGATTGTCGTCACCGACAACGGTCCCGGATTTCAGCGCGACTTGATCGGTACCGTGTTCGATCCTTATGTCACGAGCAAACCGAAGGGAACCGGGCTTGGGCTGGCAATTGTCAAAAAGATCGTGGAAGAACACGGCGGGCGCATTGAAGCGGATAATCAGCGCTCCGGGGGAGCCCGCGTGAGGATTCTATTGCCGTTGAGCGACGGCGCGCGCTCCGCGGGCTCGCGTGAGCCGCGCAAGGGCGAACACAGGAGAGAACGCGTATGACGGCTTCGAGAATATTGGTGGTGGACGACGAGGCGGACATCCGCGGGCTACTCAAAGAGATTCTCTCCGAAGAGGGTTACGAGGTGGAAATCGCGGCCGATGCGACCCAGGCGCGATCCTCGCGCGCCGCCCAGGTCCCAGACCTCGTGCTGCTGGACATTTGGATGCCCGACACCGACGGCATTACGCTGCTGCGGGAATGGTCCGTGACGGACGGATATGACTGCCCGGTGGTCATGATGTCCGGGCACGGCACGGTCGAGACTGCGGTGGAAGCGACCCGGCTGGGCGCGTTTGACTTCGTGGAGAAGCCGCTGTCGCTGACCAAGCTGCTGCGCACGGTGGAGCGGGCGCTCGACGCGGGGCGCCGCAAACGCCTGTCGGCGCGCACCCAAGGGTCGGCCCTCGCCGTGCCGATCGGCAAGGCCAAGAGCACGCAGATGCTGCGCGAACAGGTGCAGCAGGCGGCCAGCAGTTCATCTCCGGTGCTGCTGATCGGCGAACTTGGATCCGGACGCGAGGCCTATGCGCGCTATTTGCATTCCCTGAGCGCACGCTCGGCCAAGCCGTTTTTCAGCGTGGTGGCGGCAAGTCTGGGGTCCGATTCCGCCGCGGCGCTGTTCGGCAGTGAACGCGACGGCAAGGTCGAACCCGGGGCTTTCGATCAGGCGGCGGGCGGATCGCTGTACTTGAGCGGACTGGAAGATCTGAACAGCGAAGCGCAGCGGGCGCTCGTGGGCGCCATCGAGCAGAGCGGCTACACCCGCGTCGGCGGCCGCCAGCGCCTGCCGCTGAATGTGCGCTGGATCAGTTCGGCACAGGAGGGTTTCGAGGCGTCCACTTCGCACGAGCCGTTTCGCCGCGATCTCTTGGCGCATTTGAACGTAATCACGCTGCGCGCACCGCCGCTGCGCGAGTATGCCGAGGACGTACCCGATCTATTGCGCTACTACGTCGATCGGCTGGTCGATGAACAGCACTTGCCGCTGCGCCGTTTCAGCGTCGCGGCGCAGAACCGGCTGCGCAACTATCCCTGGCCCGGAAACGTGGGCGAGCTGAAAAATCTGGTTCAAAGGGTGTTGATTTTGGGTGCGGGGGAAGAGATCCGGCTGGACGAAATCGAGCGGGAACTCGCCGTCAAGCTTGCCGTCGACGAGCCGCTGGTGAAACAAGACCTGCTGGCGTTGCCGCTGCGCGAGGCGCGCGAACAGTTCGAACGGGCTTACTTGCAGCAGCAGCTGCTGCTGTGCAACGGCAAGGTAGGCCAGCTGGCGAAAAGGGTGGGCATGGAAAGAACGCATTTGTACCGGAAATTGCGGGCATTAGGAGTCGATTTTCGCCAATTGGGCGAAGATTAGCCGCGAACGTCTCTTTTCAGGGCCGCGCGCTCGCGACCAGCTGTTTATAGGTCCACTCATTGCCCGCTGCAAAGAACGCGTAGGCCTTGTCCCATGCAGGACCTGTGCCCCAACCGATCATGGAGGACGTCAGGCGGGTGCGGCCGCCACCTAAGTCCGTCAGCTGGATGATTTCCTGCAGGTTGCCGTCTTCGCGGCGCAGCTTGGCCGAAAATTGCTCGTTCAGCGTCACCTTGAGGGTGATCATCTGCTTTTCCAAGTAATTGAGGATGAGCAGGTGGATGGTGCCCGGATCGCCCAGCGACTTTGATTTGTCGTAGTTGGTGAGGATATGGCCGCCCACGCGGAGGTCGATCCCTGCGACCGGCGCCGCCCATCTCTTGAGTCCCTCGGCCGTGGTCAGGAGCTTCCATGACTCATCGATGCCGGCGGGAACCGTGCACTCGATTCGAAGCACCTTTTCGCCCACCGAGGTCACGTACGATGTGTTCGCAACCTCCTGCGCCCAGCCCGGGACGGGACTCATGACCGCAAGCATCGCGAGGAGTGTTGCTCGCATCATGCGAATCGACTCGACGCCAATAAGCGCTCGAAGTAGCCTCGAAGCTGCTTCACGGCTCTGTCGAAACAGCCAACATCGCGAAACGTCCGGGTGAGCATCACCGCGCCCTCCATGGTGACGAGCACGAATTCGGCAACCGCGCGCCGATTCAAATCCTCGGGCAGCCGCCGTCCCGCTTCCACCAGGCATCGTTCGACCGCATCGATCCACGCTTTGAAATTCCCGGCCAGGCGCTCGGCGACAGATGGGTCCGGCTCGTGAATCTCCAGCGCCAGGCTGCCGATGGGGCAGCCGTACGAGCAATCCGACTCGACCATCAATTCGCGATAGCGCGCCAACAGACTGAATATTTTCTCAATGGGATCGGTTACACCAGCCCAGGCCGGCTCCAGCAACATCTCTTGAATGCCGTTTCGATACGCATCCAGAACCGCCAGCAGCACGTCCTGCTTTCCCGGAAAGAAGTTGTACAGGCTGCCGCTATTCACATCGGCCGTGCGCAATAAATCCGCCACGCTGGTGGAGCCATAGCCCTTCTCCTGGAAGAGCTGCATGGCGGTGGATATGAGACGGCTGCGGGTTGCGTGGGATACCATAAGATTTTGATTGATCGATCAACCAACTCCAAGATAAGGCTTTCACCGTTCGATTGTCAACAGCGGCGGCTGGGAGCCTGTCTGACTGCTAGTCGCCTACTCTGATCACCAGCACATCCACATCGGCCTTGCGCAGGATCTGGCGCAAGCGGTTGAGTTCATCGAGCTTGGATATCGGACCTATCCGAATGCGATGCCAGGTATCGTTATCCACAGACACCTTTTGAACTTTGGACTCGATGCCTTGCAGCGCCAGCTTCGCGCGCACGCGATCTGCGTCGGCGAAATTCTTGTACGAGCCGGCCTGCAGCACGTAAGTGCCGGCGCGCGTCTCAGGAACCGATCTGATGTCCGGCCTTACTTCCTTATCCTTTTCCGGTACCACCACTTCGAACTTCGGCAGCTGGTCGTAAAAATCATAGGACTTGGCCGGCTCCTCGGTACCTGAATCGGCGGCCTCCGGGGGCTCGTTGCCATGAGATTTCCTCTTGGCCATCTTCCCGGCGGCCGCTGCCGGCGCGTCGAGCCGATGGTCTTTCAAGTACACGACCGCGGCAACGGCCAGCCCCAAACCCAATCCCACGAGCAGATTCGCCCACCCGGGAAAGCCGGATGCCTTGCCGCGTCTGCTCTTGTAGTCGCGCGCCATGCGGGGCCTCGTCTACATCGTCTCGGGCGCGGATACGCCCAATATCTTCAGTCCGTTGCGGATGACCGTCTGGGTCGCGAGCGCGAGGTCGAGCCTTGCCGCGCGCAGCTTCAAGTCATCGACGATGAACTGGTGCGCGCTGTAGTAGGTGTGAAAATCGTTGGCCAGATCGCGCAGATAATGCACCAGCGTGTGCGGCGCACGCTGGGCCGCGCATTGCAGAATGATTTCGGGGAAGCAGCTCACTCGCTTGATCAGCTGCGATTCCTGCGGCTCGTTGAGCTTGTCGAGCGATGCCACGCCCTGCCCGGCAACGTGCCTGTGTCCGCGCTCCTCGAGCTGCCGCATTACGCTCGCGACACGCGCATGCGCATACTGGATGTAATACACCGGATTGTCGTTCGAGCGCGCCTTGGCCAATTCCAAGTCGAAATCCAGATGCTGATCGTTGCTGCGCATGACATAGAACAGGCGCGCGGCGTCATTGCCGACTTCTTTGCGAAGTTCGCGCAGCGTGACGAACTCGCCGGAGCGCGTCGACATCTGCGCCTTCTCGCCGCCGCGGTACAAAGTCACGAACTGAACCAGCCGCACCTCGAAGCATTCGGCAGAACCGCCGAGAGCCACCAAGCCTGCGCGCAGGCGCGCGATGTAGCCGTGGTGGTCAGAACCCAGGATGTAGAGCAAGTGATCGTAGCCGCGTTCGCGCTTGCTCAATACATAGGCAATATCGGATGCAAAGTAGGTCTTGATGCCGTTGTCGCGCACCATGACGCGATCCTTCTCATCGCCGTAGTCGGTGCTCTTGAACCATAGCGCGCCATCCTCGAGATAGGCATGTCCGCGCTTCTTGAGCGCGTCGATGGCCCGGTCGATCGCGCCGCTGTCGTTCAAGCTGCGCTCCGAAAACCAGCAATCGAATATCACGCCGAACTCCGCCAGATCCTCTTTGATGTCGTTCAAGATGCCGTCGAGCGCCAACCTCAGCACGCGGCCATAAGCCACATCGCCGATCAGTGCGCGCGCCCGCTCGATCAGCGCGTCGATGTAAGTGTCCTTGTCGCCGCCCTGAGGCTCATCAGGGGGCAGGTCCTTGAACACTTCCGCCGCTGGAAGCTTGAGCGCGGTTCCCTCAATCGCGAACAGCTCCCCGGCAATGGCCACGATGTACTCGCCGCGGTAGCCGTTGGCGGGAAACGGAAAGCGCTCGCCGCAGCGCTCCAGATAGCGCAGCCACGTGCTCACGGCCAGAATCTGCATTTGGCGGCCGGCGTCGTTGACGTAGTACTCGCGCGATACGTCGTAGCCCACCGCCTCGAGCAAGCTCGCGACCGATGCGCCATAGGCCGCATGCCGGCCGTGGCCGACGTGCAGCGGACCTGTCGGGTTCGCGGAAACGAATTCCACTTGCGCTCGCCTCTTCGCGCCGAATTGCGATTGTCCGTAGGCGCTGCCGAGCGCCAGCGCACGGCCTATCTCCTCGTGATAGACAGTCTCCTTGAGGAAAAAATTGATGAACCCCGCGCCGGCGATCTCAACTTTGGCCACCGCCGGGCTTGCGGGCATCGAACGCAGCAATGCCTCGGCAACTTTGCGCGGGTTCTGGCGCGCGGCTTTGGCGAGTCGCATGGCGAGATTACTGGCGAAATCGCCGTGCTCTGCGTCGCGCGTGTTTTCAACCTCGATGGTCAGTTCGCGCGCGGCGCCGGGCGCCAGGTCTTCGGGAAGCGCCGCAAGCGCCTGCTTCAGCATGGTTTCGATCAATGTCTTCAAGGCAGATCCGTAGCAGTTAGAGGGGCAAAGGGTCGGCAGTCTACCGCAATCGTCTCAGTCCACTTCCAGCGGATCGACATCGATGGACCAGCGCAATCCGGCGGAGTGCGGCAACGCATCCACCTGCGGCAGCCACTGCTTCAGAAATTGCTGCAGCGATGACCTGACCGCGCTCTCGATCAGCAAATGCGCCCGGAAGTGATCGGCGCGCCGGGCGATCAAGGCCAGCGCTGGCCCCCACAGCTTCACGGCGGACTCAGCCTGCGCAAGACCGCAGTCGAGCGCGGCGCGCAGGAACGAGTCCAATTCCCCGCGATCCCTTGCCTCCGCGCGCAGCAGCGCGAGGCGCGAATAGGGCGGCCAACCCGCTTCTCGGCGCTCTTCCAGGGCGCTGGCGGCGAAGCTCTCATAGCCTTCGGCGATGAGCCGATTGAGCAGCGGGTGTTCGGGAAACTCGGTTTGAATCATGACTTCTCCGGCGCGGGCTTCGCGGCCAGCCCTGCCGGCCACTTGAGTGATGGTTTGTGCGAGTCTCTCGGTGGCGCGAAAATCGCTGGCGAACAGTCCCTGATCGGCGTCCAGGATCACCACCAGGGTGACGTCCGGAAAGTGATGGCCCTTGGTAAGCATCTGTGTGCCGATGAGGATTCTCGCCTCGCCGCTGTGCACACGATCGAGCACGGTTTGAATCGAACCGCGCGCCGAGGCGGTGTCGCGATCCAGCCGCGCCAGCGGTACGTTCGGAAACACCCTTGCCAATGTTTCTTCGACCCGCTCGGTGCCCTGGCCCACCGGCAGCAGCGCTTGACCGCAGCTGCCGCAAATGGCCGGCACCGGTGCATGTGCACCGCAGTGATGACAGCGCAGTTGCTGCGCGCCGCGGTGCAGGGTCATCCGCGCGTCGCAGTGCGGGCAGGGGGCGACCCAGCCGCAGGAATTGCAGAACAAGGTGGGGGCGTAGCCGCGCCGGTTCAGAAATACAATGACTTGACCGCCGGCATCGAGGTGGCGCCCGATGGCCTGCACCGCGGGTGTCGACAACCCCTGATCGACGGCGTGCCGGCGCAGGTCCACGAGCGACATCTGCGGCGAGTGCGCGCCGCCGGGCCGCTGCGGCAGAAGATGTCTTGCATAGCGCCCGCTCGCGGCATTTTCCAGCGTCTCCAACGAGGGGGTGGCCGAACCCAAGATGATGGGAACCCGCGCGCCGCGCGCCCGCATCACCGCAAGATCGCGTGCCGAGTAGCGAAAACCTTCATGCTGCTTGTAGGAGGCGTCGTGCTCTTCGTCCACCACGATCAAGGCGAGATTCGGCAGCGGCGTGAACACCGCGGAACGCGTGCCGATGGCGATTCGCGCCTGTCCACTGTGCGCGGCGCGCCACGCATCGCGGCGTTCACTACCCGCGAGGCCTGAATGCAGAACCACGACCCCGGCGCTGAAACGGCGCCGGAATCGATCCACCAGCTGAGGCGTCAGCGCAATCTCCGGCACCAGTACAAGAGCCTGACCGCCCGAGGCGATGGCGGCGGCGATCACGCGCAAGTACACCTCGGTCTTGCCGCTGCCGGTGACGCCATACAACAAGTGCACCGCAAAGTCCGACAGCGTGGCCAAAATGGCCGCGACGCCGACCGCCTGCGCCGAGGTGAGCGCCATGCCGCCGTCCGCGGCTTCCAGCGCAACGCTTTGCGGCGGAGCATTGTCGGACCCCGGTAATGCTTCGGTCGCCGCGGTCTTGGCCACGATCCAGCCGCGAGCTGCCAGGGCTCTGAGCTGCGCAGACTTGTAGGATTGCTTGATCTCCAAAGTCGTTGCGCCCGGCCGGGTGGCGAGCCACGCGAGCAGTGCCCGCGACTTGCCGGCGCGGGGGCGAATTGTAAGCGCCAGCTCCAAAGTCCCTTTCTCGGTCAGATGCCAGCGCTCGGTAATCTTGCGCGCCGCTTGACCGGTGCGCAGGCTGCCCGGCAACGCGGCGGCAAACACCTCGCCGATGGGATGGTGATAGTACTCGGCGGCCCAGCGCAGCAGCTCGAAGGTGGCCGGATCGAAAACCGGCCGCTCATCCAAAAATTCGAGCACGGCCCTGAGTTTGGAGGCGGCCACCACGGATTCGGAAACGATGCCAACCAAGATGCCGATCAGCCGTTGTCGACCAAAGGGCACTCTCACGCGCACGCCGAGACGCGGACAGATTTCGATACCGTTCGCGGCACAGGTCGGGGGTAGATAATCGAACACTCGACGCAGCGGCGTGTCGAGAGCAATTTGCAAAATCATTGATCCTTTTGTCCACAAAACCTGTGGATAAGTCTGTTGAGAAGCCGGGAACAATGGCCCTAAGTGCCCGTCGCGTTTCGAGTCCGGGTCAAATTGGTGAAAAAGTGTCCGCAATCGAAATGATTCTTCTAAATTCAATAGCTTGCGATGCCCTCTGGATCCTAGGCTGAAGTGTCGATCGAAATTATTGCAACCAAGGTCACATTTGGTGTGCGTAAGTCGCTGATCTTGCCCAGCGCGGTCAACCCTCGCCAAGCGTAGGCGTTATACCTGGAAAGGGATTGGTCCGTCGACGTTCAGAGGTAGGTATGACGCCCGTTGATACGCTCAACACAGCCTGGATGGTCTGGGATAGTCTCGCTCCAGCAGTAAAGGGAGCGGTTCTGCAGTACACAAAAGAGCTCGAGAAATTCCTCGCGGAAATCGAGCGCCGGGCATTCCGCATGGCGCAAGTCGCGCTGCGGGATCCCGACGATGCGCTGGATGTGGTGCAGGATGCCATGCTGAAACTGACTCGAAACTACGCCTCGAAGCCGAGCACGGAGTGGCGGCCCCTGTTCTATCGCATATTGGAAAATGGGATACGAGATCTGCAGCGCCGGCGGACAGTGCGCAAACGCGTGATGACGTGGCTCCCCGGGGCAAAAGAGGATCCCGACAACGAGGCTCAGGATCCTCTCGACAATGTAGCGGATGCGGCGCCCGCCATCCCCGAAATGCTCATGCAGGCGCAGGCCATGCAGCAGCTGGAGGATTCGCTGCGTGCTTTGCCGGCGCGCCAGCGCGAGGCTTTCATGCTGCGTAATTTTGAAGGTATGGATGTGGCGGAGACGGCAAACGCCATGGCTTGTTCGGAAGGCAGCGTAAAGACGCATTACTCGCGCGCGGTGCACGCTTTGCGCGAAAAGCTCGGTGAGGTATGGTGATGAACGAACTACGACGCGATCCCTTCGAGGAGCGCAGCCGCGCATTGTTTCAGGACAGTGTCGAAAACCTCGATATGCGTATTCGCTCGCGCCTCACGCAGGCGCGCAGCGCCGCGATCGCGGCCGCCGCGGGGCGACGGCCCTGGTTTTTGAGCCTCACGACCTGGGCTCCGGCAGCCGGCGTGACCGCCGCTGCGGTTTTGGGCGTGGCGTTGTGGCTCGGCTCGCCGCTGGGACACCAGACGGCAACGCTGGCGGTTGCACAAACGAATTTGGAAGATCTTGATCTTGTCGCCTCCTCGGATGAAGGTGCAGGTGACGCCATGGAGATGATGCAGGACGATCTCGATTTCTATGAATTCGCGGCCAGCGCCGCCAATCCGGATTCGGCAGCCTAGGCTCCTAGGTTGAATTCACGATGAGATCGGGACAGCGGTTGTGGCTGCTACTCGGCGCGGCCGTGTGTGCCGCCGCGAATGCCGCGCCGCCGCCGCCAACGCCGCCGCAGGCGGCGCGATCGGCACCGGCTGCCTCGACGGTGCCGCCCGATGAGGGATTCATCGAGTTCTTGGGCTCGGATGATGTTGGAGATGCTGCTTGGTGGGATTTCTTGAAGAAGGCGCCGCCGCGCGGGGACGATCCACCCGCGCCGCCGCCGCAGGATGCAAAGAGATGATCAGGTTATTGTTCATTTGTGCCAGCTTGATCTTCGCGGCCGGAAACGGATTCGCGCAGAGTCCTCTCCCTGCGTCCGAGCAGCCCGCGGCCGCGGCCGCGGCGCCTGCGCCTGCGCCTGCGCCGAGGGCCTGGGGCAGCTTATCTCCCGAACAACAGCAGCTGCTGCAAAGCCATCAAGCCGAATGGAACAGCCTGCCTCCCGATCGGCAACAGGCACTGGCAAAGGGCAGTCAACGCTGGCTGAACATGACGCCGCAGCAGCGCGCGGGTGCGCAGCAGCGCTTCGCGCAATGGCGCGCCATGCCGCCGGAGCAGCGGCAGCTGCTGCGTCAGCGCTGGCAGCAGTTCAAAGCCTTGCCGCCGGAAAGGCAACAGCAAGTGCGCGAATCGTTCAACCGGTTCAGGCAAATGCCGCCGGAACGGCGCACTGAATTGCGGCGGCAGTGGGGCCAGATGACTCCAGAGCAGCGTCATCAGGCCGTCCAGCAGGCGCGTGCTCAAGGGCGCGCGCGCGCCCAAGGGCATGCGCACCCGCCGCCTGCCGCTCCTCCGCATCACGGCCCGAGATAGCCGCGCCGGGCGTCTAGGACAGGCTCCTAGGGGTGGTAGCTCCGCTCGGCGTGGGCGCGGACATCCTCGGAACTGAACAGGACATCGCGAAATCGTCCCTGGCTGAACATCAGGGCCTGGTCGTTGAAATGAGGCGAGGCGGGGTCGCCGCTTTCGCCGCCGCTCATGATGGCCTTGGCATGAATCGTCGGACCGAATTCCACCGCCGCGACAAAACTGTTGCCCTCCGAGCCGTAAATCTTGCGCGTGCTGCGCGGCTTCGATGAATCGAATGAGGCCAGGGCGCCCCATTGCGCAGGCGCGAAGCCTACGGGCAAGCTGGGCTTGGCATCGTCGAAGGGCTGCACGACGTCATTGGTCAAGCGTTGATAGCGGTTGATCTCGCCCCAGGGAATCTGCCAGCGGCCGAAGTCGCGCCGCAATTTACCCAATCCAGCGCTCAAGGCGTCGAGGCGTTCCGCAGCGGTGAGATTTCCAACCAGATAATCATAGATCGGCTCGCCGGCTTCGCGCGCCGCGCCGCCCTTGCGCTCGATGAGCTCCTGTCCCCAGAAGATCGCGATGGCGGTGGGGATCGAATCCTGTGCCGTGCGCCGGTCCCAGCTGCGCAACACCGAGATGGCCTCGTTCAAGCCGGCGCGCCGCGGATCAGCGGCGGCCAGCGCATCGAAGCCTGCGAGCAGCGGCGGAAGCAGCACATCGAAGGCGGTCAAATGACTGTCGTAGCCCGCGGCGATCAGGCCATCCAGAGTGACATCGCGAATATTGCGCAAGACCTCGACGGCGTGAATGCCGCGCGGATTCTCGCCCTTGATCCACATGTAAACCGGATAGTTCTCGCGTTTGGGGCTTTCCGATCCCGCAGCGGAGAATGGCCAGTTGTTGGTATTGGCAATCCACCCGTTTGCCGGATTGAGCAAGGTAATCGTGTCATCGAGAGAGTGCGGTCCCTGCCACTCGGTCGCCGGGTCGCTGCCGTCCACCGGATGCGTGAAATCGAATTGCGTGTTGCGCTTGGGGATGAAGTTGCCGTGAAAGTAGGCAATGGTGCCGTCGGCATCCGCATAGACAGTATTGTTGGACGTGTCGGTGCGCATGTCCTGCGTCTTGCGGAACGACGCGTAGTCCGTGGTCTTGGTGCGCAAGTACGATTGCGACAGCGCCGGTACAGGGTTTTGAAATAATTTTATGGCGATCCAGCGGCCGTTCTCGGACCGGACGATGGGGCCGTGATGGCTGCGGTATACCACGAATTGACGGTAGGCAAGACCGCCGCTGCTTTTCACTGGGATGACGATCCGGCTTGCTTTCAGTTTCCGCAGTGCCGCCCCATACTGGTAATACAGCCCGTCGGATTTCTTCAGGATGGTTTCGGCATACTCATCGATGGCGTCGCCGCCGTAGGAGGTATGCATCCAGCCGTTGTGCGCATTGAAACCCTGATAGATGAAAAATTGCCCCCAGGTGACGGCGCCATAAGCATCCAGGCCCTGCTCGCTGACCATCTGCAGTTCCGAGCGGAAGTAATACGAAGTGTGCGGATTGATCCACAGCAACGCGTGGCCGGTGGCGCTGCGCCAGGGAGCGATGGCGAATCCGTTGGAGCCGCCGGGCGAAGGTTCCTTGTCGATGTTGGGCGCCAGTGGAATCTCGGTGCCACTCGAGGGCAAGGCCGGGGCCGAGGGCGTCGGCAGCGGCCCGTAGAATTTTTCGAGCTTGGATAGATCGATGCTTTCGATGTCCCCGCCGATGCTTCCCTCGGTGAAGGACAATGTCATCCAGGGTTCGAAGCGCCGTATGACTTTCGGTTCGACCGCCGGATGTTTCGCCAGGTAGTAGTTCAGCCCGTCCGACCAGGCCAGCATCAGCGCCTTCAGCCAGGCCGGGCTCGAGCGGTATTTCTGCCGCAGGTCATGCGCGTCGATGAACAACCTTTCTCGCAGGTCGCTATAAACGGCCGCATCGCCCTCGGCCTGCGCCAGCCAGCCGAGACCCTTCAAGTAATTGCGCTCGATCCTGTTGAAGTCATCTTCGGCCTGCGCGTAGATCGCACCGAACACCGCGTCCGCGTCGGATTTTCCGTAAATATGCGCAATGCCCCATTGATCGCGAACGATGGTTACCTCGTCGGCGTGTTGCCGCCAGCGGGCTTGTTCGACCGGGTCCGCTTCGGCGGCGCCGGCCGCAGCGCACAGGCTGAATAATGCGGCGAACCAACACTTCATGAAGGACCTTAAGTTGGTCGGTTCATCATTATTCTGCGGCCTTGACCGCTTGAATCAATTGGCTCACGGCCGCCTGAGCATCGCCATACAGCATGCGGGTTTGGTCAAGTCCGAACAGGGCGTTGTCGATGCCCGAGAAGCCCTGACCTTGACCTCGCTTGATGACGATGACATTCCTTGCCTTGTCGGCATTCAAGATCGGCATGCCGTAAATCGGGCTGCTCTTGTTGCTGCGCGCATCCGGATTGACGACATCGTTGGCGCCGATGATGAGGGCCACGTCGGCGGTCTCGAATTCCGCATTGATCTCATCCAGATCCGAAATGAGGTCGTAGGGCACCCCGGCCTCGGCCAGCAGCACATTCATGTGGCCGGGCATGCGGCCGGCCACGGGATGGATGGCGAAGCGCACCTTGACGCCGCGATCGATCAGCAATTGCGTGAGCTCCCAGACCTTGTGCTGGGCCTGCGCCACCGCGAGGCCATATCCCGGCACGATGATGATCTTTTGTGCATACGCCATCATGATGCCGGCATCGGAAGCTTCGATGGGTTTCTGCGTGCCCGTAGCGGTGCCGCCGGCTACCGAGGTTTCGCCGAAGTTGGAGAACAGGACATTGCCCAGGGAACGGTTCATGGCCTTGGCCATGAGTTGCGTGAGAAGCGTGCCGGCCGCGCCGACCACCGTGCCGGCAATGATCATGGCCGCGTTGTCGAGCACGAAACCTTCGAATCCGACCGCGAGGCCCGTGAGAGCGTTGTACAGCGAGATGACCACGGGCATATCGGCGCCGCCGATGGGCAGCGTCATGGCGACCCCCAGCAGCAGCGCAAAGCCGAAGAACAGCGTCACCATGGGCAGGCCGGTTTGCAGGCCGGCGCCGCTGACCAGCATGACGCCGAAGCCGACGGTGACCAGCAATATCGCCAGATTGAGAAATTTCTGTCCGCCGAAGCGCACGGATTTGGTGATCAGGCCCTGTAATTTGGCGAACGCAATCAGACTGCCGCTGAATGACACCGCGCCGATGAAGCCGCCGCTGACGGCCATGGCCAGATGCACGATGCTGTGCTCATCGCCGCTGAACAGCTTCACCGCCGCAATCGCGGCCGCCGCGCCGCCGCCCATGCCGTTGTACAGCGCGATCATCTGCGGCATGTCGGTCATCGCGACGCGCTTGCCGCTGATCCAGGCGACGATGCTGCCGATCGCGATGGCGGCGACGACCAGAATCAAGTTCAGCGAGGACGCGCCCATGAAAAGCAGCGTCACCACTGTTGCCAGCAGCATGCCGACGCCCGCCCAGCGAACGCCGCTCACTGCAGTCACGGGCGAGCTCATGCGCTTCAAGCCCATGATGAACAGCGCAGCCGCGATCAAATAGGAGAGCTGCGTCAAGTTTTGAACGATGGAAGCGGAAAGCACCTTAGGGTCCTTTCTTCTTGCCGGCCAGCACGAACATCTTCAGCATGCGCTCGGTCACCACATAGCCGCCGACTGCGTTGCCCGCGGCCAGCACGACTCCGATGAATCCGATGACCCGCACCAGCGTGTCGTCGGCGGTCGCCAGCGCCACCATGGCGCCGACCAGCACGATGCCATGCACGAAGTTCGATCCCGACATCAAAGGCGTGTGCAAGATCACCGGCACGCGCGAGATGACCTCGTACCCCGTGAAGGCGGCGAGCATGAATATATAGAGCGCAATGACGCCGTCGATCATGTCTTTGGTTCCTCAACTGCTGTGCGCGTGGCTTCGTGTTTGATCTGACCGTCGTGAGTCAGCACGGCGCCCGCGAAAACTTCGTCGTTCCAGTCGATGGCAAGCTCGCCCTTGGCGAGCGCCGGCTTCAGAAAATTGAACAGGTTGCGCGAGTACATTTCGCTCGCGTGATACGGCAATGAGGCCGGTAGATTGAGGGGACCGAGGATTTTCACGCCGCCGTGCACAATGGTTTCGCCCGGCTTGGTCAATTCACAATTGCCGCCCTGCTCGGCGGCAATGTCGACGATCACCGAGCCCGCCTTCATGCGCGCGACAGCGGCCTGCGAAATGATGCGCGGCGCGGCGCGGCCGGGAACCGACGCGGTGCTGATGACCACATCGCTGGCCGCGATGCGAGCATCCAAAACCTCCTGTTGTTTCGCCTTCTCCTCAGCGTTGAGTTCTCGGGCATAGCCGCCTGCGCCCTCCGCGGAGACGCCCGTCTCGACGAACTTTGCGCCCAGCGATTTGACCTGATCGCGGGTTGCACTACGTACGTCATACGCTTCCACGGTGGCCCCGAGGCGCTTCGCGGTGGCAATCGCCTGCAAACCGGCTACACCCGCGCCGATCACCAGCACCAACGCGGGCCGGATCGTGCCCGCGGCAGTGGTCAACATCGGGAAAAACCTTTCCAGCGTGTTGGCCGCGATCAGCGCCGCTTTGTAGCCGGACACGGAGGCTTGCGAGGACAACGCGTCCATGGATTGCGCGCGCGAGATTCGCGGCACCAGTTCCATGGCGAAACTGGTTGCGCCGCGCTGCTTGAGCGCCCGCACCAACTCGGGCCGCGCATAGGCTTGCATGAAGCCGATGATGACCGCACCCTGCTTGAGCGCGGCGACTTCCTCGAGCGAGGGCGGCTGTACCTTCAACAGTACCTCAGCGGCGGCCAGGATTGCGGCCGCATCGCTGAACTCGGCGTCCGCGTACAGTGCATCCGGAAAATGCGCTGCCGCCCCGGCACCGCGTTCGATCATGACCCTACACCCAAGCGCCTTCAGTTTCGCAGCGATTTCCGGGACAACAGCGACGCGCGTTTCTTTGGCAGCGGTCTCCGTGAGGACACCGACGACGACAGACATGCAAAACTCTCCCAAACCTTAAGTGTGCGCAAACTGTGCGCCAAACATTGAATTATGGCATAAGAGTCGACTATCTTTAGAGGGTTATGAAGCAGGCGTCGCAGGACAAGTATCAATTGCTGGATTGGCGGGACGAGCTTGCTGTGGTATCGCATGCCTATCCGCTGTCCCAACAAATACTGCGCACCGATGTCTCGGGAATGCCATTGGAGTGGGTGGATTATCGCGAAGCCGCGCGCTTGTACCACACGGAACAGGTCGCTTATACATGCGGCACGCTTCTATATCGGCTGTACGGCGGCACGTGCGCGAGGACCGGGCTTCGAACCATCGTCGACGTGAATTCAATCATTGCCACGCTCGGCGTCACCGGCAATCCCGGAAATCTGCGCGGTTCCGCATACACGCCGCCGCTCAACAATCAGACTCTATTCCGCAGGGATGCCTATCTGTGCCTGTACTGCGGCGCTCGTTTTACTTATAGCCTGCTGTCGCGCGACCATGTGACGCCGTTCAGCCGCGGCGGTCAGGATACCTGGAGCAATGTCGTGTCGGCATGCCGCCGCTGCAACAACGCCAAGGCGTCGCGCACTCCGGAGCAGGCGGGCATGCAGCTCCTGGCGGTACCGTTTACGCCCACCTACGCGGAATATATTTTCTTGAAGGGCCGGCGGGTGCTGGCGGACCAGATGGAGTATCTGGTCGCGCATTTCCCGCGTTCCAGCCCGCTGCACGAGCGCATGCAACGCTGGCCCATGTGAACGCCGTCGCGGGGATTCCCGTTCCGCGGTCCGGTGTCGTGTACTACATAGACGCGAGCTATTTCATTTTCCGCGCATACCATTCGATGCCCCCCGACATGATGGATGCGGAAGGCAACGCGACACATGCGCTGTACGGATTTGCACGCTTCCTTGCGGATCTTCTGGAGCAAGTGAGGCCGGAGCGGATCGGCGTGGCATTCGATGTGAGCTTGCGCAGCGTGACCTCTTTCCGCAACGGAATTTATCCCAAGTACAAGGCCAATCGCGAAGCCCCGCCGGCTGATTTGGAGCGCCAATTCGCACTGTGCCGGGAGTTTTGCCGGCACATGGGCGTGGCCGAGTTCGGCAGCGCCGAATACGAAGCCGACGACATCATCGGGACGCTGGCCGCGCGTTCGCGCGCCGCCGGCCTGCGCAATGTGCTGGTCACGCGCGACAAGGATCTGTCGCAGCTGATTCGCGACGGCGATGTTTTTTGGGATTACAGCGGCCATACGCGCTATCACTATCACGACATCGGGCCGCGCTTCGGCGTGATTCCCGAGCTCATCGCCGATTTTCTGGCTCTTACCGGCGACAGCGTCGACAACATTCCGGGCGTGCCGGGGGTCGGCAGGAAGACCGCCGCGGAATTGTTTGCGGTCTTTGGCTCGCTCGATGAGCTTTATGCGAATTTGCCCCGTGTTGCATCGATGAAGCTGCGCGGCGCCGCCGCGCTCGCTGCTAAACTGCTCGCGCATAAAGAGGCCGCATATCTCGCCCGGCGGTTGACCGGAATCGTCTGCGACATGCCGATCGAGGCGACGCTGGATGATTTGAAGCCAAGACCGCAAGATGGCGGCGGGCTGACTTACTTTTTTGACACGCATGGTTTTGGCAATATATTGAGACAGCAGGTGCGTCGTATCGCTTCCGCTGTCTAGGCGGGGGAAGGACATGGCGCAGAAAGATATCCAATCGGTCCTGCAAGAGGACCGCGTGTTTCCGCCGGCGGCCGCGTTTCGCAAGCAGGCCAATGTCAAAGCCGCCGACCTCAAGCGGATGCATGACGAAGCCGCGCAAGATTATGTGGGCTTCTGGGCGGATTTGGCGGTCGGCGAGATCCATTGGAAGCGGCCGTTCACGGTGCCCCTGGATGACTCGCGCGCGCCGAATTACCGCTGGTTCGCCGACGGACAGCTGAACGTATCGTACAACTGCCTGGATGTGCATTTGGCCGATCACGGCGACAAAGCCGCCATTCGCTTCGAAGGCGAGCCCGGCGATGTGCGCACGTTGACCTATGCACAGCTGCATCAGGATGTGTGCCGGTTCGCGAACGCGTTGAAAGCCTTGAGTGTGGGGCGCGGCGATCGAGTGATCATCTACATGCCTCTGATCCCAGAGGTGGTCATCGCGATGCAGGCTTGCGCGCGCATCGGCGCGGTGCATTCAGTGGTTTTTGGCGGCTTCTCCGCCAATGCCGTCAAAGACCGAATCGAGGATGCCGGCGCCAAATTGGTGATCACCGCCGACGGCGGCTGGCGCGGCGGAAATGCCGTGGAGTTGAAGCGCGCCGTGGACAAAGCGCTGGCTGAGGGCTGTGAATCGATACAGAACGTCATCGTCTATCGGCGCACCGGCGAAGCTTGCGAGATGCGCCCGGGCCGCGATGTATGGTGGCACGAGGCGATCCGCGGATTGAGCGCCGAGTGCGAGCCGGAATGGCTGGACGCCGAACATCCGCTGTTCCTGCTGTACACCTCCGGATCGACCGGTAAACCCAAGGGCATTCAGCACAGCAACGCCGGTTACCTGCTCAACGCCAAGTTGAGCACGAAGTGGACTTTCGATCTTAAGCCCAACGATGTATTTTGGTGTACCGCCGATGTCGGCTGGATCACCGGCCACACCTATGTCGCTTATGGCCCTCTGGCGGCGGGTGCCACCGTCTTGATGTACGAGGGCGCGCCGACATTTCCCGACGGCGGCCGATTTTGGAAGATCTGCGAGACGCACGGCGTCACCATTTTCTACACCGCGCCCACCGCGATTCGTGCCTTGATGAAGTTGGGCGACGCTGTTCCAGCCAAGTACGACTTGCGCAAACTGCGCCTGCTCGGCAGTGTCGGCGAGCCGATCAATCCCGAGGCGTGGATGTGGTATCACCGCGTCATCGGCGGCGCTCGCTGTCCGATCGTCGATACTTGGTGGCAGACCGAGACCGGCGCCATCATGATGACGCCCGTCCCTGGCGTCACTCCCACCAAACCCGGTTCCTGCACCAAACCGCTTCCCGGTATTTTCATCGACATCGTCGACGAGGACGGCCGGCCGGTGAGAACCCCTGACGGCGGCGGCTATCTGGTGATCAAGCGGCCCTGGCCGTCGATGCTGCGCACAATCTGGGGGGACAACGAGCGCTACATCAAGACCTATTGGGAGAAGTTCCGCAACCGCTATTACGTCGCCGGCGATTCGGCGCGCCGCGATAAGGACGGTTACTACTGGATCATGGGACGCATCGACGATGTCCTGAATATCGCCGGCCACCGGTTGGGCACCATGGAAATCGAGTCGGCGCTGGTCGCACACCCGAGAGTTGCCGAAGCTGCCGTGGTGAGCAAGCCTCACGACATCAAGGGTGAGTCGGCTTTTGCCTATGTGGTGCTCAACGTCTCCCGGCCCCAAGGCGCCGCCGCGCAAGCATTGATCGACGAGCTGCGCGGCTGGGTCGCCGATCAGCTCAGTCCGATCGCCAAGCCCGATGAAATCCGCCTCACCGACAATTTGCCAAAAACCCGGTCGGGGAAAATCATGCGCCGGTTGCTGCGCGCGATTGCGCGCGGCGAGGAAATTACCCAGGACATGTCGACGCTGGAGAATCCCGCCATTTTGGAGCAATTGCGCGGCGCCGATTCGGCGCAGGCGGCGGCCGACAGCCTCGGCGCGGCGAAGCGCGGTACGGGAACAAAACCCAAGAAGGCGGCGAACCGGAAGACTCCGGCCAAGCCGAAGGCGGTCGCCAAGCCGAAGGCGGTCGCCAAGCCGAAGGCGGTCGCCAAGCCGAAGCGAGCGGTCAAGCCGAAGCGAGCGGTCAAGCCGAAGCGAGCGGTCAAGCCGAAAAGGGCAACGAAGCTCGTGCGGTCAAGACCGAAGTACCGCTCCGCGAAGCGCAAAAAATAGAGAATCGCTACTCGCGATTTGAGCCGGAGAGCACCGTGACCACGCGCTTCTCGCCCTTCTTGACGAAGGTGTCCTCTCGATAAACGACGGTGTCACCGCGGCGCACTTCTACTTTGTGCGTGCCCGCCGCTACGTCGAGCAGCTGCGGCTTGTCGTTCAATTCCGCGGGCTGGCCCTGCGGCATATCGTCGATGAAGACGATGGAGCCGGCGGGAGCCCCGGTCACGATGAGTTGCGTCGGCTCAGGCACCGGATGTCTTCGAAAAGGGTGCCAGGAGCATGCCGCTAGCAGCGTCAGCGCAAGAACGATGAGAGTCTTCTTCATGGCGCTAGCCTACCACCGGCCTCACGATGCGGCGCGGGCGTTGCTTGTTGGCGACGGCTTTGATGATCAGCTTCCGCCGCCGCGAATGGTCGATCGGCTTTGCCGCGGCTTTCAGGGCTTGGGATATCAACGCTTCGATGCCGGGGGATTTAATGTCCGCCGCGCTCGCCAGTACGATGTGGCGCATTTTATTGCCGCTGCCCTCGAGAAGTTTCTTCGGGTCGGTCAAGCGCGCGCCCTGCGCAAAAAAAAGGCTGACCCAGCGGGGATAGACGGCTATCGAGAAAATCGCCTTTGAGCTTGTCTCGCTGGGGCTGAAGGCAATGGCGAGGGCGTTGTAATTATCGTAAACAAGCTCGTAAGCCCCCGGCAATCTGCTGCGCAGATTCGACAACGCACCGCGCGCCAAGGCGGCGACCTTGGCGTCAAATTTCGCCAGGAAACCTGCCAGCTGCTTGGCGGGAGTGTGCATCGCAGGGAATTCTAGCAAAACAGCCGCGGCGCTTTGCAGGCGGGCGGCCAAACGCCGAAAGCGCGATCTCGCCGCCCAAGGTCGGCTAGAATCTACGCTGCCGGAAAGGGCGATGCAGCGTAGGCGTACCACGCAGCACCCGGCACTCCAACATAGACGGGTTTTCCTAGGACATTCGTGGCCGCAGCGGCCGCTTTATTCAGCGCGATTGGACCATATGCTTTCCACATCCAACGTCGCCGTGCAATTCGGCGCAAAACCGCTTTTCGAGCAGGTCACCGTCAAGTTTTCCGACGGCAACCGCTATGGCCTCATCGGGGCGAACGGTTCGGGCAAATCCACGCTCATGAAGGTGCTGGGAGGCGATCTGGAGGCAAGCGCCGGCGATGTCATGCTGCAGGCCGGCATGCGGCTCGGCAAGCTGAATCAGAACCAGTTTGGCTACGAAGATGAGCGCGTCCTGGATGTCGTCATGCGCGGTCACACGGAGCTGTGGGCGGCGATGCAGGAGCGCGACCGCATATACGCGGACCCGAATGCCACCGACGAAGATTATATGAAGGCCGCCGAATTGGAGGGTGTGTTCGCCGAATATGGCGGCTACGACGCCGAGGCTCGAGCCGGCAGCATCCTTACGGATGCCGGCATTCATGAATCGCGGCACAACGGACCCATGCGCGAGGTCCCGCCGGGCCTGAAGCTGCGCGTGCTGCTCGCCCAGGCTTTGTTTTCCAATCCCGATGTTCTGTTGTTGGACGAGCCCACCAACAATCTGGACATCAACTCGATCCGCTGGCTCGAAGGTGCGCTCAACAACTATGACGCGACCATGGTCATCATCAGCCACGACCGGCATTTCTTGAACCAGGTTTGCACGCACGTCGCCGACCTGGATTTTCAGCAGCTGAAGGTGTATCCCGGCAACTACGATGATTTCATGTTGGCCTCCGTGCAAGCGCGTGCGCGCGTGGAGGCCGCCAACGCAAAAGCCAAGGACCGCATTTCCGATCTGCAGGAGTTCGTGCGGCGCTTCTCGGCGAACGCGTCAAAGGCGCGGCAGGCGACTTCCCGCAAGAAACAGCTCGAAAAGATCAAGATCGAAGAGATCCGGCCATCGTCGCGGCAGAATCCATACATCCGTTTCGAACAAGGCAAGAAACTCTACCGCTCCGCGGTATCGGTGGAGAAGTTGAGCTTCAGCTATCCGGGCACTGAGCAGAGGGTGCTCGACGACATCACCTTCAACGTCGAAGGCGCAGAGCGCATCGCCGTCATTGGCCCCAATGGCGCCGGCAAAACGACGCTGATGCGCTGTCTGGCGGGCGAACTGCGGCCCACCGCAGGCCGCATCGTGTGGGTCGAGAACGCTCAACCGGGATATATGCCGCAGGATCCGCAGGCGGAATTCGAAGACAAAATCGACTTGTTCGCTTGGATGTCGCAATACACCGGCAAGGCCGATGACGATCAAATCGTGCGCGCAACCTTGGGCAGGCTGCTGTTCTCCGGCGATGAGACCAAGAAATCGGTGAAGGTGCTCTCCGGCGGCGAGAAGGGACGCATGATCTACGGCAAGCTGATGCTGACCAAGCCCAACGTGCTGCTGATGGACGAGCCGACCAATCACATGGACATGGAGACGATCGAGTCGCTGCAAATCGGCCTCGAGCACTACGCCGGCACTCTGATATTCGTGTCGCACGATCGCGAGTTCGTCGGCGCGCTCGCCACGCGGATCATTGAATTGCGTCCCGGCGGAAAGCTCGTTGATTTCAGAGGCACATATGATGAGTACTTGAAATCGCAGGGGCTCGAAGCGTAGCGCTGTGTGCATTCTGCTGGCACTATGCGGCCATGCATTTGGTCGCTGACCACCTCCAAAAGAAATTTGGCGCGACCACCGCGGTGGCGGAAGTTTCGTTCGCCGCCGCACCGGGCGAGGTGCTGGGACTGCTGGGGCCCAACGGCGCCGGCAAGTCGACCACCATCAGCATGGTTGCGGGCCTGACGACACCGGATTCCGGTTCGGTGCAAATCGATGGAATACGTCTGGGAATCGGCGCCGACCCCAGCAAACGTCACCTGGGTCTCGTCACTCAGGAAATCGCTCTTCTGGAAGAGCTGACGGCACGCATGAATCTCGAATTCTTCGGCGGCCTGTATGGACTTGCGGGCCGTACGCTTAAGGTTAGGATCGACGCCGCGCTGGCGCTGACGAGTCTCGCCGACCGCGCCAAAGATCCGCCGAAGGAATTCAGCGGCGGTATGCGTCGACGCTTGAATATCGCGTGTGCGCTGCTGCATCAGCCGCAGATCCTGCTGCTCGATGAGCCCACGGTGGGGGTCGACCCGCAGAGCCGCAATGCCATCTTTGAAACCATCGAGGTGCTGGCAGGAGAGGGACGCACCGTGGTCTACACGACGCACTACATGGAAGAGGTGGAGCGGCTGTGCGACCGGGTCGTGATCATCGATCACGGGCGAGTTCTTGCCGACGATACGCTGGCGGGCCTCTTGGCGAATGCGGCCGTCTCGAACAGGCTGACGTTGAAATATGACTTGCCGCCGGATGGCGCGGCGCAGGCGGAAATCCGGGGTGTGGCCGGCGTCACCCGCGTCGACCTGGAAGGATCGGAACTGGTGGTGTGCGCGGCTGACCTGGGGTTGGCCGCGCCGCGGGTGCTCGAACGCCTCGCGGCTCGCGGCTATCGCTGTCTGGAACTCACCAGCCGGCGCGCCAATCTCGAGGATGTGTTTCTCACGCTGACCGGCCGCACGCTGCGCGATACATGAGTCCATCACTCACCGCGTTTCGGGCTCTGGTGCGCAAGGACCTGGCGCTGTTCATTCGCGACCGCCGCGCGTTGGTCGTGAGCGTGCTGACTCCCATTGTGGTGGCGGCGTTCTTCGGATTTTTGTTCGGCGGCACCGGTGCGGGCGGCAATCCCGTGTCGCGTTTGCCGGTGGGTATCACCGACTTGGACGACAGTGCGCTGACCAAGGCGGTGCTGGAAAGTCTCGGCAGCGACGCCTCGCTGCAAGTTCAAGTACTCCCCGAGGAGCCGGCGCAACAGCTGGTTCGCAGCGGCAAGCTGCGGGCAGCCATCGTGTTTCCGGCGGGTTTCGAAGCGGCTGCAACCGGGGCGCTGGTCGGCAATGGGCATATGCCGGAGGTCAAGCTGCTCTACGACCCGTCGCAATCCATTATCCGGTCGGTTGTCGCGAGCTTGCTGACGCAACACGTCATGCAGCGCATCTCGCGGCCGAACTTCATCGCCAGCACGCTGTCGTTGCCATTCACTCTGGAGAGCATTGCCGCCACCACCGGCCCGCGCTACAACAGCTATGCTCATTCGTTCGCCGGCATGAGCATTCAATTCATTCTGTTCATGGGCATCGATGCGGGCGTGGCGCTGCTGTTGATGCGCCAGGAGGGGATGTGGCGCAGATTGCGCGCCGCGCCGCTGTCCCGCGGTGTATTGCTCGGCAGCCGGGTGGTCAGCACGGCGCTGATATCGATGGCGATTCTCGCCGTGGTTTACCTGGTTGCCGGCCTGGTCTTCGGCGTGCGCATCGCGGGCAGCCTGCCGGGCTTCGTGATGATCGCCATCGGATTCTCCCTGCTCGCTGCGACAACGGGGCTCATGATTTCCTCGCTTGGCCGCTCGGTGGGCGCGACGCGCGGCGTGGCCATGTTCTCGGTATTGATTCTTGTCATGCTCGGCGGCGCATGGGTGCCGGCGTTTCTTTTTCCTGAATGGCTGCAGCAGGTGACTGAGTTTGTGCCGACTCGCTGGGCCGTCGACGGGCTCGATGGGATGACCTGGCGGGGACTGCCGCTGCAGGCCGCGCTCATGCCGGCCGCAGTGCTGCTTGGTTGGAGTGCGGTGTTCGCGCTCATTGCAGTGTGGCGTTTCGATTGGGAAGGCAATTGATGGATTTTGATCAATGGCGGTGCCGCTTGCTAGGATGCGGCAATTAAATTTGGGGGGACGAACAGTGCCGGTACGATTGACTCCATCGTATATTTGCATCCTTCTGGGTATGTATTCGATCGCGGCCACCGCCGCGCCGACACAGAATATGCTGGATCGCATTGCCGATGCCGGCTTCAACCACAGCGAGGTGGTCGACACCGCGGCATACCTGGCCGATGAAATCGGCGGCCGAATGACCAACTCTCCGGCCATGCGCAGAGCCGAAGCTTGGACGCAGGAAAGATTCAAGAGTTGGGGTTTGAAGGACGTCAGAACCGAGCGCTTCGATTTCGGCCGCGGCTGGTGGATCGAGTCATCGCACGTTCGCATGAGCGCACCCCGCCCGCTCGAGCTTCGCGCCATTCCCATTGCCTGGACGCCCGGCACGAACGGCGTCTTATCCGGTGCCTTGATCGTGGCGCCGATGTTCAACCAGAGCGATTTCGCGGATTGGAAGGGCAAATTGGCCGGCAAGATCGTGCTGATCAGCTGGCCGGCGCCCCCCAAGGACGACGGCGATGCACCGTTCCAGCGCCTCAACGAGGCCGACATCAAGAAATTTGATACCTACGAGCAGCCGACATTTGATCCCGCGGCGCTACAGAAACGTATTGAGCGCTTTCGGTTCAAGAGCGATCTGGACGCCTTCCTGGTTCAAGAAGGCGCTCTGGCTTGGGCGCAAATGTCGCGCACCGAGGGTCGACTCGTGCACGGAGAGGGCTCCGGCTATCGCGTGGGCAAGACTCCCAAACTTCCAGGATTGGAACTCGGTGCAGAGGACTACCGCAGACTCGCGCGCCTAGCCAAACGCGGCGAGGTCCGTCTCGAGATCGACAGCCGCGTACATTTCGAGGACGCGGACCACAATGCCTACAATATCCTCGCCGACATCCCGGGCGTGGACCCGCGTTCGGGCTATGTCATGGCGGGCGCTCATTTGGATAGCTGGGTTGCCGGAGATGGCGCTGCCGATAACGGTGCCGGCAGCGTCGTGGTCATGGAAGCGGCCCGCATCCTTGCCAGCCTCGGTGTGCGCCCGAAGCGCACCATCCGTTTCGCCCTGTGGGCCGGAGAAGAGGAGGGATTGCTGGGTTCCGCGGCCTATGTGGACCAGCACCTTGCCCATCGGCCGACGCCCACCGATCCCGCGCTGGCGGACCTGCCGCCGTTTTATCGCAACGACCTGTATCCCGTGCAGAGCTTGGCGGAATTTTCCGAAATGGCCGGATATTTCAACATCGACAACGGCTCGGGAAAGATACGGGGCATCTTCGCCGAAGGAAATCTTGCGGCTGCTCCCATTCTTCGCGAGTGGCTGTCTCCATTTGCCAGCCTGGGCGCAAATGCCGTCGTTGCGCGGCCGACCGGCAGCACCGACCATGTATTCTTGAGCCGGCTTGGCCTACCGGCGTTTCAATTCATCCAAGATCCCTTGGATTACGGGAGTCGAGTCCATCATACGGACCTCGACACCTTCGATCACTTGCGGCCCGAGGACTTGCGGCAGGCCTCGGTGGTGCTCGCCGGTGTTTTATTGATCGCGGCGGATTCCGAGAAGCCGTTGCCGAGCAAACCCCTGCCCACCCAGCCCGCGATCACGGATCCTTTCCAGTACCCGGACCCTTCAAAAAAATAATCGCGATGAAGGGATGGGCTGCCCGGCTCTCAGGCCTGCTTTAGCCGGCCGCGGCGGAAATCGGCGATGATTTCGCGCGCGGCGTTATGGCCGGGTGCTCCAGTCACACCGCCGCCGGGATGCGTGCCGGATCCGCACATGTACAGTCCCCTCAAAGGGCCGCGGTAGTCGCCATGACCCAACATCGGCCTGGCTGAAAACAGCTGATCCAAGCTCAAGGCGCCATGAAAAATGTCGCCGCCGATGAGCCCGAAGGTGCGCTCCAAATCCAGAGGACTCATGATCTGACGCCCGAGCACCGAGGCCTTGAAATTCGGCGCATGCTGCGTGACGAGATCGATCATGACGTCGGCAACCTCCTCGCGATGCGCATCCCATGAAGCGCCGTTCGGCAAATTCGGCGCCACATGCTGGCAGAACAAGCTGGCCACGTGCTGTCCCGCGGGCGCAAGACTGTCATCCAGCGTGGACGGTATCAGCATTTCGACGATCGGCCGCTTCGACCAACCGCCGCTCTTCGCATCGAGGTAGGCCTGGTCCATGTACGCGAGACTCGGCGCCATGATGATGCCGGCCGTGTGATGATCGGCGGCTTCCAGGCCCGGCAATGCTCTGAAGTCCGGCAATTCCGACAGAGCGACATTCATGCGAAACGTCCCCGAACCGCAGCGCCAGCGGCTGATGCGCTCGCGGAAATCCTGCGGCAGGACCGCAGGATCGATGAGCGAGCCGTACAACAACTTCGGATTCAAATTCGATACCACGCTGCGCGCCCGAAAAGCCTCGCCCTTCTCGGTGACCACGCCCACGGCCCGGCCGCCTTCGACCAGAATCTCCCGGACCCCGGTCGCGACGCGAATATCCACGCCGCGTGCGGCCGCCGCTTTGCCCATCGCTTGAGTGATGGCGCCCATGCCGCCGATGGCGTGTCCCCAGACGCCCTTTTTGCCGTTGACCTCGCCGAACACATGATGCAAGAGCACGTACGCTGAGCCGGCCGCGTAGGGGCTCGCAAAATTGCCCACGATGCCGTCGAAGCCATAGGCTGCCTTGATGGGGGCGCTTTCAAACCAGCCATCGAGATAATCGCCCGCGGACTTGACGAATAAATCCAGAAGTTCGCGCCGCATCGGCATATCCAGTTTGGCGATGCGCTTGCCCAGGTGTGCGCCGCTCAACAGTTGCGGCAAGGCCTCGAGCCAGCCGCCGGCGGTCACGTTCGGCGGCGTTTCGAGCACCAGGTCGCGCAAAACATCGGCGATCACGTCGAGTCGTTCGGCGTATGCATCCAAGCGGCCGGCGTCGCGCTCGGAAAACTTCGCGACCTCGCGCATCGTTTGACCCGCGCCGATCTTAAGATAGGCGGTTTCGTCCAGCGGAAGAAAATTCGACAGCCGGCGCTCGACCACGCGTAAACCGTGGCGCGGCAATTCCAGATCCCGAATCACCTTGGGGTTCAGCAGCGACACAGTGTATGCGGCTACCGAGTTGCGGAATCCGGGATGAAATTCCTCGGTGACGGCGGCCCCGCCCACGACGGAGCGCCGCTCGAGCACCAGCACCTTGAGACCCGCCGCCGCCAGATAGGCGGCGCAGACCAATCCATTGTGGCCGCCGCCGACGATGATCACGTCCCGCCGCGATTCAGTCACGATGCTTCCCGATGCCGCCGCCCGTGCGCCAGCCGCCGCTGGGAGCGGATCCCAAGCGGCTCTCGGGAATCAGCTCGCGCATGCGGCGCGCAAAACTGCGCAGCGCAACCTCGCCGGTTCCGAGCGGCCCAGGACTGAAGCTGCGCGACCCCATGCCGGCCTGCACGCGTTCGATGAGCGCCTTGTCCTCCAAGCTGACCCGGCGATTGATGCGCCAATTGAGGTAGCGCGCCGCTCGCATTTCGCGCCGCTGATCCGGATGGGCGTAGGCAATCTCGCGGATCAGCGTCTCCGTGGGCGAGATCGGGATCATTTGCATGAAATCGATCTGATCGGGATAAATATCGAATGCGACGTTGGGCCACAACTTGAAATAGGTCCACAGCCGCTGCCGCTCTTCGGGCAGATGCGAGGATTTTGGCAGGACGGCCTGGTACAGGCGCTCCGAAAGCTGCGCCGAGGGGACATCGCGAAGATGACCCCACATTTTGTCGACCCACGGCTGCGCTTCGACGCCGTACGATTGCCCGAACAGGCGCGTGAGGCCTGGATGGGCCACCACGATGTGCATGGCATCCGAATAATTGTCCGTCACGTTTTTCCAATTCACCTTGCGAACCCGCAGGGTCACGCGGCCAAGCGGCTTGAGTTCCTCGAGCCGATAGGCGCCAAGCTCGTGATCGTAGGGCGCCAGCATCTCAGCGACGCTGGGCAGACCGGGCTTCAGGCGAACGAAAATGAATCCGCGGTAGATCTCGGTTTCCACCGATTTCAGGCCGTACTGAGCTTGTGAAAAATCCGCGAACTCCGCGCGCCGCGGCACGGCGGTCAGACGTCCGTCGAGACCGTATGTCCAGGCGTGATAGGGACACACGATTCTTCCGGGACAAGATCCCGATGCGCCATCAACCAGGCGCGCCGCGCGATGCCGGCAGACGTTGAAAAACGCCCTCACCGAGCCGTCCGAGCCGCGCACCGCGACCAAGGGTTCACCGAGAAAATCAAGCGTGTGGTAGTCGCCTGGATTCGGAATGTCGTTCAAGTGGCAAACGATCTGCCATGAGGTGGCGAATACCCGCTCCTTCTCGGCCTCCAGAAAATCCGCGTCCCGATATATCCATCCCGGCAGGCTGAAGCCGTCCAGGTCGGCGGCTTTTTGCGCCGTTGACTCGCCGCAAGCAGAGCGCTGTGCGTCCATATGAATCCTTCCAATTCCTTATTGAACGATAGTATAGCAAGAACAGGCGGCGGCGGCACCATCGGCGCGGCCGGTCTAGCGGCGCAAAATACTGGGGAACGCGCCGCTGCACATGGCGTTCACCCAATCCTCGCAAATGGCGATCGCTTCGCGCGGTTTGAATGTCGCCGGGCTGAGGCTCAGTTCCACCCACAGTCCGTCGAGCACCGCGGAGAGTGAAATTGCGGCCGGGCGCAGCTTCAAGGGAGGGGCGGCGCCGGAGCTCACGAGTTCCCGCAGCAGCGTCTCCAGAATGAGCCGGTACTTGCCGTAGGTTCGATCGTGAACGGCGCGAATCTCGGGCGAGTGCGCCACCATGCTCCAGAATACCACCCATACATTGAATAATTGCGGATCGAGAAGCTCCGGAGCGAACGATGCGCGGAAGAAATTGCTCAAGCGCGCGCGCGGCGCCGCGGCGCTGTTTTCGGCTTGCGCGCGGATCGAATCCTGCAGCGACAAGGCAAGTGTTTCGTACGTTTCCGCGATCAGGCTCGACTTTTTTGGAAAGTGATGATTGATCAAGCCGATCGAGACGCCGGCCGCCGCGCTGATGCGGCGCACCGAAACGCCGTCATGGCCATACTTCTTCAGACAGCGCAGCGTGGCCTCGACCAGCGCCTCGCGCCGTACCGCAGGCGCCGCACGGCGAAACTTCGGCACATGCCGCTTCTTTGCCATCAACGCCCCCTTTTTGATTTTTTCGAATCCTTATTCTTGAACTGAGGCGTCGGCGGTCGAATCCTAGGCGGCGCGATAGGCCCGGTAATCAAGCCCGAGAGCGCTGGCCACGGCTTCGTGAGTCAACTGGCCGGCGTGAACGTTGAGGCCGCGGGCAAGCCCGGAATCCTTGGACAGGGCTCCTCGCCAGCCGTGATCCGCCAGCGCCTTTACATACGGTAAAGTCGCGTTGGTCAGCGCGAAGGTCGAGGTCCTCGGCACCGCCCCTGGCATATTGGTCACGCAATAATGAATCACCCCGTCGAGCACATACGTCGGTTCCGCGTGAGTGGTAGGCCGGCTGGTCTCGAAGCAGCCGCCCTGATCGATCGCAATGTCGACCAGTACGGCGCCGGGCTTCATGGTTTTCACCATCGCGCGGGTCACGAGCTTGGGCGCCGCCGCGCCGGCTATCAGCACCGCGCCGATCACCAAGTCGGCGTCGCGCACCAGTTCCTCGATCGCGTGTGCGGTCGAGTACACGGTCTTCAGCTGGCTTCCATAGATGGAAGACAGCTCCCGCAATCGTTTCACCGAGCGATCCACCACCGTCACATCCGCGCGCAGTCCCACGGCCATCTCGCAGGCGTGGGTGCCGGACACACCGCCGCCCAGGACCACCACTTTGGCGGGCGCGACTCCAGGTACGCCGCCCAGCAGCACGCCGAAGCCTCCATTGGCCTTCTGCAGGCAATTGGCGCCGACCTGCACCGACATTCGTCCCGCAACTTCACTCATCGGCGTCAGCAGCGGCAGTGAGCCATCCGGCGCTGTGACCGTTTCGTAGGCAATGGCAGTGCCGCCCGAGGCGAGCAGCGCCTGCGCTTGCTCGCGATCGGCCGCCAAATGCAGGTAAGTGAACAAGGTCTGTCCGTTGCGCAGCATTTTGCATTCGGCGATTTGCGGCTCCTTGACTTTCACGATCAGGTCGGCGGAGGCGAAGATATCCTCCGCTCTGCGTTCGATGAGGGCGCCCGCGGATTGGTAATGAGAGTCGTCGAAACCGATGCCTGCGCCCGCGCCGCTTTGCACCAGCACTTGGTGCCCCGAATCGACGAGTTCGCGAACGCCCGCCGGCACCAAGCCCACTCGATACTCATGAATCTTGATTTCTTTGGGTACGCCGATTTTCATAAAGTCGCTCCGCTGACTTGGGCCTTGGGGGAGCAAGGTTACTCACCCGGGCGTCGGGAAACAATCCAGGCGCTGGACATCAGACAATGTCGCGCAGTTCCCGCACCAGCAGTCGCTGCCAAAGCCATTCCTGACGGGTGCGCGGCTTCGCCAGCGACATCCGCTCGAGGAACGGCTTGACAGCCGCCGGCACCGCGTGCGTGGTCACTGCGCCGATGAGCGCTTCGATCCGCGGCCAGCCGGAGGTTTTTTCCTGTAAATTCGACAGCGCCTTGGCAAGCTGGATCTCTTCAGCGGTCAAATCCGTGCCGAACGGAAAGTCGGAGAACAAACCCCGGGCGCGCGCCAGGATGAAACGCTCCTCCAAGGCGCGCGGCGTATTGTTGCGATGCCGATCGGGTATCTCATAATCGCGCGGTAATTTTCCCGCAGCCTGCGCCTGGCGCTTCAGATCGTCTTGAAATCGCGAATCCGCGATGTTCAACAGGGCCGCGATCACATCTTGGTCAGTCAAACCGCGCAGGTCGGCGACGCCGAATTCGCTGACGACCACGTCGCGGAGGTGTCTCGGGATGGTGGTGTTGCCGTAGTTCCACAGGATGTTGGATGTTACGGTGCCATGCTTCACGCGCGTGCTGCGCAGGGTCAAGATCGAACGCGCCTCCGGCAACGCGTGCGCCATGGCGACGAAATTGTATTGGCCGCCGACCCCGCTGACCACGCGTCCGTCCGCCAGCCCGTCGGACACCGCCGCTCCCAGAAGGGTCACCATCATGCTGGAATTGATGAAGCGTGCATGGCGGCGCTGCGCGATTTTCAGCTCTTCATCCGCTCCGAGCTGATTGACGAAGGCCACGCCTCCCATGGAAAACTGGCGGCGCTCGGACTCGGGCAGATCGCGCAGCGCCGCATAAAATCCGCGTGGGCCCAGGAAAAACCCGGCGTGCAGCAGGCTGCCGCCGGTCAACTGCCGTCCGGCGCACAATCGCAGAAGTTCGCGCCGGCCCGATGCGGTATCGATGAGCGCCGCGGCGCTCAGGCCTTCGGAGTTCTCGATGCGTCCGTCCGCGTAGCGGCAATCACCCCGAAATACGCCCAGATTCTGCAGCACCCGGAACTCCGCGGCCTGCAGCGGGCTGCCGAATCCCTCGCCCGACAGCGCCGCCAGAAACCGCTCATCGATGCGCTCGCCGATCTCTCCCCGGTTCAGCAGGCGCTGGATGCGCGCATCCTGGAACACGCGGCGCCGCAGAACGCCGCTTCGATACAAGTCCAGGAAGCCGTCGATGAACATCTCCGTGCAGGCGTACAAGCCGGTCTCGAAAGGAGACGTATCGCCGATCGACGCCAAGGTGTCGCCGAAGCGATCCTCTGCCTTCAGCGCCCCCAGGATCTCGATAAATTCCGCGTTCTGCTGCTGACGCAACTGCAGGCCGTAAACGACGGCGTCGCCGAGTTCACCGATGCCGATCTGCAGTGTTCCTGCGTCACGTACCAGGCGTGCGCAGTACAGGCCGATGGCATAGTCCACGGTGCTCAATCGCGGATTCGGCGGCGCAAACAGCTCGTAGTCATAACGCGGATGTTCGACCAGATAATCGAAGGTCTCCGCTTCCACGGCGGCCGCTCCGAACATGAAGGGCATCTGCCGGTTGACCTCGCCGATGACGACCACGGATCTACCCTGCCGGCGCTGCGGCGCCAACAGTTCGAGCAAATCCACCGTGACATCGGGGTTCGATCCCAGGCTGTACTCGGCGCGGCCTTCGACGCTGCGTTTAGCGACCAGTTGCCCGATGACGTTGACCCCGTGCGCTGCGACATCGCGGGCCACATGTGTGTAGTTGCTGCTGACATAGTGGCGCTGAGAATGCGCAACATTGAGAAGCGCGCCGGGATCCAGGAAAAACTCGACGATTTGCACGTTTTCCGGCACCTCTCCGGCGTGCAGATCCCTGACATAGTCCAAGGGCACACAACCGCCGTACAGCCGCTGCACCAGCGGCTCCAAGAAGCGCCTCTCCAGCTCTCCCTTCCATTGCGGCGCGCGCAGGCTGAGCGCCGTAAACACCTTGAGCGTGATCTTGGGATCGCGCCGCGCACGCCGATAGAACTCATTGGCGAGCGGATTCGGCTTTCCAATTCCCAATGGCAGAGCCAGCACGATGTGCGGCCCGACGCGGCTTAGGGTGCTCTCCACGCATTCGGTGACCTCGTCGAAGATGCGCGGCATCTTAAGGCTTGGGCTTCAGCACCAACGAGAAGTTGATCTTGACCGCGTCGCCGACCCACTCGGTGCTCTTCCAGTCGCCCTGGCCCACGCCAAAATCCAAGCGCTTGAGCTTGGCGCTGCCCACGAGCGTCGCACCCGCCGCGGTGGATGTGAACTGGAAGTCGATCGGCACCTCCTTGGTGACGCCGTGCAGCGTCAACATGCCGGTCGCCGTGTAGCCCGCGGCGCTCTTGGCGAAGGCCTTGGCGACATAGTGCGCGCTGGGCTGGTGCGCAACATCGAAAATGTCCGCCCCGCGCATCGTCTTGTCGCGATCCTTGTCCATCGAATCCACCGAATTCAAATCGATCTGCACGTCCAGATCCGAGTTGGCTAAAGCGTCCGGGGAGAAGTCGACGGCGGCGCTGAACTTGTGGAACGCGCCTTTGAACTCCGCACCGGCCTGCACCCCGACGAACTCGAGCCGGCTGTGCTCTGCGTCAGCGGTGTACGCGGCGACATTGCCGGCGGCGCCCGCGGCGGCTGAGAACAAGAGACCGACGCCGGTGAGCATGTATCTGTTCATGTCCTTTTCTCCGATTTGGTGAATGGCAGCATGCGAATCAGCACATCATCCTTGTTCCAGAAATGATGTTTCAGGGCCGCGAGTATGTGCAGTATGGCGATGCCGAGAAGCACGAAGCTCAACGTGTCATGGGTCGCGCGCAGCAGGTCGAATGCGTGCTCGTTCGGCGCAATGAGATTCGGCCAGGTGAATCGGCCAAACCAGCTAACCGGGTAATTCTTGGCGGATGACATCATCCAGCCGGTCAGGGGCATCGCAAACAGCAATACATAAAACGCAATATGCGTTGCGCGGGCGAGCAGCCTTTCGATCTTGGACATCCCCGAAGGCAGTTCGGGCGGCCGATGGAACAGACGCCACAGCAGCCGCAGCACCGCCAGCATCAGTATCGTCATGCCAAAACTCTTGTGCCTCGCCAGCAGCGCCAGCTTGTGCATACCGAGAGGCAAATCATCGGCCATCCATGCCAGCGTAAATTGAGTCACGATCAGCGCAGCGATGATCCAGTGAAATCCTTGTGCGACCGCGCTGTAGCGTGGCTTGGAACTTTGATTTGGCATTGCGACTCTCCGGGTGCAAACTGCGCGCCTTAGTTTACCAAGACAGCAAGGCTTGCTCGTGTTCAAAAACGCCGCCATCGCGATTTTGTTGATGGGATTGGCCGCCTGCGGTGCGCCGCGACCCCATCCATCGGTTCAGCAGCCGGCCAACCAACCCTCCGCAAGCCTGCAGCCGCTGCCGATCGCCGGCACGTATCGAATCGATTCGAGCAATTCCGAGCTGCGTGTTCTCGTGTACCGAGCAGGTGCGTTCGCGCGTCTCGGCCACAACCACGTGATAGTCAATCGCGCGGTGAGCGGCTCGGTGCAGCTGGCGGGAACCGCAACCGCCTCGTCATTCTCGCTGAGCGTGCCGCTGACGGGCTTCACGGTCGATGACCCGCAGTCCCGGCGCGAGGAGGGAAGCGACTTTCCGGGGGAGATTCCGGACGACGCGAAAACCGGCACACTGGAGAATATGCTGAGCCCGGCGGTGCTCAACGCCGCCGCGTTCCCGGTCATCACCGTGAACAGCCTGACGCTGACCGGCGTACAGGGCGCGCTGACGGCCGACCTGAAGATAAACGTGGCGGGCCACGAGTCGACGATTACCGCGCCATTCTCGCTGCAAACCGATTCGCATCGCTTGACCGCGACTGGTTCGCTGGAACTGCGTCAGACAGCCATCGGCGTGATGCCGTACTCACTGATGCTGGGCGCGCTTTCAGTGCAAGACGCCATGCTGCTGAAGTTCAAGATCGTAGTTCCAATCAGCTAGTCAGCAAGATCAGGGTCCCTTCAGGCGCCGTCAGCGCTGCCGCCGGAACTCCGCGCAGCAGCGGAGGCAGCTCGCCATTCGGCAATATATCCACCTCGGCGAGGCGAGCCAGAGCGCCGCCCACATCGTCAATTTCGAACATCAAGGCAGCGCGCCGAAGATCGGCGGGGTGATAAAGCCCGAGATCGATAAAATCGCTGGTGCAGGATATATGCGGCGCGCGATCATTCTCCTCATCCATTCCAACGAAACCGAATTGTTCCCAATATGCCTTTGCCAGTTCCCGGTCTGGAGCAGGCATCGCGATCTCGAGGAAGTAACCGCATCGCGACGTATCGGTGGCCAGCCGTTTGCTCGGAGAAAATGTGCGCGCTTCGATGAGTCTGACGAGCTGGCCGGTGGGATCGAACCAACCGACTTCGTTGAACACGTCGTTGCCCAGGTGTCGAAACTCAAATTCGACTCCGCGTGCTTCCAGCTCGCCGAGATGCTTCAGAAGATCGGGCTTGACGAATGTCAGGGACGGCGCCGGCATCGCTCGCTGATGCAGTCCCAGGCAGATTCGACCGTCGGTCATCACGGCGTAGGGATGCAGCCATGCTTCGCCCACCTCGGCGTGGGAGAATCCAAGCCCGCTGTAAAAGTCCACTGACGCCCGAATATCCGAGGTTGCGATTGAGAATTCGAGGAACCGGCCAAGCACGCGCAGGCTCCTAACTCACTCCGCCGATGCAGACGTACTTGAGCTCGGTGTAGTCGAGAATGCCGTATTTGGAACCCTCGCGGCCGATTCCGGATTCCTTGACGCCGCCAAAAGGCGCGACCTCGGTGGAGATGATGCCGGTGTTCAATCCTACGATTCCGTACTCGACCGCCTCGGATACCCGCCAGCTGCGCGCGAGATCGCGCGTGTATATATAAGCTGCCAACCCGAACTCGGTATCGTTGGCCATGGCGATCGCCTGCGCTTCGGTCTCAAACCGGAACAGCGGCGCGACGGGTCCAAAAGTCTCTTCCCGGGCGAGGAGCATCGTCGGGCTCGCCCCGGTGAGAATCGTGGGTTCGAAGAACGATCCCCCCAAGGCGTGCCTCTTGCCTCCCAGCGTAAGTTTCGCGCCTTTCGCCAACGCATCGGCGATATGTTCTTCCACCTTCGCCACTGCGTTGGCATCGATCAGAGGTCCCTGGTCCGTGACGCCCGCGAGCCCATCGCCGACGCGCAGTTCAGAGACGGCCGTTTTCAGCTTGTCTGCGAACTTGTCGTAAACTCCCGCCTGGACCAGCAGACGGTTCGCGCAAACGCAGGTCTGACCCGTATTGCGGTATTTGCTGGCGATGGCTCCCTGAACCGCCGCATCCAAATCGGCATCGTCGAACACGATAAAAGGCGCATTGCCGCCAAGTTCCAGCGACAGTTTCTTGACGGTGCCGGCGCATTGCGCCATGAGCTTCTTGCCGACCTCGGTGGATCCGGTGAAAGTGATTTTCCGCACGGCGGGATTGGAGGTCATTTCTCCGCCGATGCTCGCTGCGGAACCCGTGAGGACATTGAATACGCCCTTGGGGATGCCGGCCCTGGCACCCAGCTCCGCCAATGCCAGCGCCGAATAAGGGGTCTGCGTGGCGGGCTTGCAGACAAGCGTACAGCCTGCGGCCAGCGCAGGGCCCGCCTTGCGGGTAATCATCGCGGCAGGAAAGTTCCAAGGGGTGATGGCCGCAACCACGCCGACTGGCTGGCGCAGCACCAATATTCGCTTGTCGCTCTGATGTGCGGGGATGACATCGCCGTACAATCGTTTGGCCTCTTCCGCAAACCACTCGATGAACGAGGCGGCATAGAGGATTTCGCTCTTGGACTCGGCCAGCGGCTTGCCTTGTTCGGCGGTCATGATGGTCGCAAGGTCCTGCTGGTGTTCGATCATCAAGTCGAACCAACCGCGCATCAGGATGGCCCGATCCTTTGCGGTCCGAGCTTTCCACGCCGGCAGCGCTGCGCCGGCGGCTGCGATCGCACGCCGTGCTTCGTTGACGCCCATGTTCGGTATGGAGCCGAGCACTTGACCCGTGGCGGGGTTTTTCACTGCCACCGTGCGGCCGTCGTCCGCGCCCAGCCAGCCGCCGTCGATGTAGCAGAGTTCGCGCAACAACGCCGGGTCTTTGAGTTTCATGTGCGGGGCGCTCCGTGATCAGCGTTCGAGAATGGCCGTGACGCCCATGCCTCCGGCGGTACAGATCGATATCAGCCCGCGCTTGCCCTTGTTCTCATCGAGAATCTTCGCCAGCGTGGCGACGATGCGCGCGCCGGTGGCTGCGAAGGGGTGGCCAATCGCCAGGCTGCCACCCTTCACATTGATTTTCGAGCGATCGATGCTGCCAAGCGCGCCCGGCAGCTTGAGCTTATCGCGGCAATAAGCGGGGTCAGCCCAAGCCTTCAGTGTGCACAAGACTTGCCCGGCAAAAGCTTCGTGTATTTCATAAAAATCGAAATCCTGGAGGCTCAAGCGCGCGTCGCTCAGCATTCGAGGAACCGCATAGACCGGCGCCATGAGCAAGCCCTCTTTCTTTTCGATGTAGTCGACGGCGGCCACCCGGCCGTGGCTCAAATAGGCCAGCACCGGCAGATTTCGCTCCCGGGCCCAAGCTTCGGAGGCGAGCAGCACCGCCGACGCACCGTCGGTCATCGGCGTGGAATTTCCGGCGGTCAAGGTGCCGGCTCCCGAGAAATCGAACGCCGGGCGCAGTTTGGCCAGTTTTTCCAGAGTCGAATCGGCGCGGATATTATTGTCTTGCGACAGCCCCATGAACTCCAGCACCAAATCCTTGTAGAAGCCCGCGGCGTAGGCGGCGGCGGCTTTTTGATGGCTTTCCAGCGCGAGCTGGTCCTGTTCAACGCGTGTGATGCCCCAGGTCTTGACCATCAGTTCCGTGCTTTCGCCCATCGACAAGCCGGTGCGGGGTTCGGCGATCCCCGGCAGCACGGGCTTTAGATTCTTCGGGCGTAATCCCAGCCATGGCCGGAGTCTTTGTGCCGCAGTTCTGCCGCGATAGCTGCGCAGCAAAAGCTGCTGAAAGCTTCGCGGAAAGACTACGGGCGGGTCGCTCACCGTATCGACTCCCCCGGCGATGGCGCAGTCGATCTGTCCCAGCGCAATCTTGTTGCCCATGAGGAGCGCGGCATCGAGGCTCGTGCCGCACGCGCGCTGCAGATCGAGCCCCGGCGTTTCCAGCGCGAGGCCGCAGCCGAGCACCGATTCGCGCGTCAAATTCCATTGACTCGAATGTTTCATGACCGCGCCCGCGGCCACATCGTCGATGCATTGGCCCTGCAATCCAAAGCGCTCGACGATGCCTCGCAGCGCGGCGATCAGCATCTCTTGATTTCCAACCTGCGCATAGGCGCCGTTGCCGCGCGCGAACGGAATACGCGCTCCACCGATAATCGCGACACGCCGCGGACTCGCCCCGACCAACATAGTTGCGTCCCTCAACTCGATAAGCTTCGAATTATGTACCTACCCAGCGGCATATAATCCATTGATGAATCGATTTTCTCACAGCCTGTGGTGCGGTCTTGCGCTTTTGGCGCTGGCCGGCTGCGGCAAGGCGCCGGTTCAGAGCCCGGCGGCGCCGGCGAGAACCTCAGCCCCCGACCAGCTCGGCCGAATCGTCGAGCGATACTGGGATGATCACCTGCCATTCGATAACGCCATTTCGCCACAGTTGCTGGCCGATTCGCTCAATCTGGAACGACGCTATCTTGCCGAAGCGCTCGCCGCCGGGGGTGATCGCCTGGATGCGAATACGCGGCTGACGTACGAGATTTTCATCAGGCAGCGACAGATCGCGATCGAGGGCTTCACCTTTCCGGCCGAATTGCTGCCGATGAATCCATTCGACGGCATGCCGCAGCAGTTCGCGGTTTTGGCGCTGGGCACGGCGCAGCATCCGCTAGCGACGCAGGCGGATTGCGAAGCCTGGCTGCGGCGGACCGATGAGTACGTCCGTTGGGCGCAGCAAGCGATCGTCAACATGCGCGAAGGTACGCGCCGCGGCTATAGCACGCCTCGCGCGCTGGTCGAACGCATGATCCCGATTCTCGAGCGCCTCGGCAAGGACGACCCCACCAATGTGTTCTATGTCCCGCTGACCTCAATGCCGCAATCGATCAAGGATCCGGATCAGAGGCGGCTGGCGAATCTGATCTCACACGCGATTTCGGAACGGTTGCTGCCCGCGAATCGCGCGCTGCACGATTTCTTGCAGCGCGAATACTTACCGCGGGCAAGATCGGGGATCTCTCTATCGGAACTGCCGCTCGGACCGCAATGGTACGCGTATCGGATCAAGCGAGCGACGAGTACAGCACTCTCGCCCGACGAGATTCACCGCTTTGGCGTTGCGGAGGTCGAGCGCATTGCTGCGCGCCTGCAGCCGCCTCAAGATGCCGCCGCGGCCGCGGCCGCGGCGCCTCGGCCCGGCGACGATCCGCTGAACGCCTACAAAGATTTGAGTCTGCAAGTGCGCGCAGCGCTGCCCAAATTATTTTCCGAAATCCCCAGCGCTGATCTCGATATTCGCGGCGCCGACTGGCTGAGCGTGCCCGCAACGCCGCTGACATATCAGAGGCCGGGGGCCGCCGGACTGCCCCCGGCCGTGCTGTGGGTCAGTCTCGGCAATTCCGGTCCGCGGGCGGTCTCGATCGCGGACTTCCTTCAGCAAGCAGAGCCTGGCCATCACTTTCAAATCGCGCTCCAGCAGCAGCGCATTGACTTGCCGCGTTTCCGCCGTTTCGGGAGCGAAGCCGCCTTCATCGAGGGCTGGGGGCTGTATGCTGCCGGGCTCGGCGAGGAGTTGGGTCTGATCGCGGGCGATGCGGCCAGAGTGGATGCCGCTGGCGCGGAGATGCGCTGCGCGGTTGCTTTGGTGGTCGACACGGGCATTCATGCGAAGGCCTGGACGCGGGCTCAGGCATTTGATTATCTTCATGCGCATTTGGCGGTCGATGAGGCGGACGGCCAATCGTTGGTGGATTGGTACGCAGCAAACCCCGCGGACGCTTTGGCCTGCAAGATCGGCGAGACGAGAATCCGCGCGATCAGGGCGCGTGCGCAACAATCGCTGGGTGGGCGTTTCGAGGTTCGCGACTTTCATTCCGAAATTCTCAAGGACGGCGCAATGCCCATGGACATTCTCGAGGCGAAGATGAAGGCGTGGATGGATGCTCAGCCATGATTGGTTTAGCGCGGAATAACCGCCAGGCGGCGAACTTTGTCGAACAGCATGCGTCCGCGGGAGTCAGAGTAACCAGTGCAATCCTCAATCTTATTCGCGTTGCTTCTCGTCGCCGAGGTTGCGCCGGCAAGTGTGGCCCAGGAGGCCGCGCCGCCGAACGACATCGAAGTGAGCGTATCGCTGGACGCCGCGCAGCAGAGCGGCAGCGCGAGCGGCACAGTCAGAATTCACGCGAGCCGCGAGGTGGTCTGGTCGCTGATTACGAGCTGTCCCGAATCCCTGGCCCTGGTTCCGGGTCTCGAGGTGTGCGAGGTGCTGGAGACGGCGCCGGACCGCTCGTGGCAAAGAATACGCCACGTGATGAACTATTCCTGGCTGGTGCCCAAGGTCGCCTACGAAATACGCGCGTCCTACGACCCGCCGACGCGCGTATCGATCGAGCGAATCTCCGGCGATCTTCGCACCCTGCGCGGCTCTTGGATACTGCAGAGCGACGCGGACTACACAATCGCGCATTATGTGGTCGACCTGGCGCCGGGATTCTGGGTCCCGCATTGGGTGGTACGCGCGGCGCTGCGGCACGATTTGCCGAAGATGCTCCGTGCACTGCGCTCCCGTGCTGAATCCGTGCAAAGCAAGAGGCCGCGATAGCGGACGCGCAACCCGCCGGTTGCTGCTGCTCGCTTGGCTCGCATCCGGATTCAGCTTGAGCGCTTGCGAACGCGAACCCGAGGGGCCGCCGCTGCGCGTCAAGCGGGTATTTCATTTGAACCCATACGAAAAGGACTTTGGCTACTCGCAGGCCGTCCTTATCGATAAAACGCTGTATATTTCCGGGTCGGTAGCCGCGGATCAGAACGGACGGCTGGTGTCGCCCGGCGATATGGCCGGGCAGATGCGAGCTGCTTATTCCAATATACGCCGCACGCTTGCCGCGCATGGGGCCGGCTTCGAAGAAGTTGTCAAAGAAACGATATATACGACGGATATGGACGCCTTGCTAAAAGCCTCAGATTTACGCTTCGAGTATTACAACAAGGAGAGACTGCCGACCACTTCGTGGGTGCAGGTGCAGCGGCTGGTCGACCCCGGCTTTCTCGTGCAAATCGAAGTCGTCGCCGAGCTTCCGTAAATCGTGAATCGAGGATAGGTGTTGCGTAACGTGGTGGATAAGATCTTCGAGCGTCGCCTCGCGGGCCTGCTTAATTCCGGCGAGCGGGCGGTATTGCGCGGCGGGCGCAAGGGCGTCGAGAAGGAATCCTTGCGCGTGTCGGTCGACGGCGAAATCATCCACACACGCCATCCCGAGGCGTTGGGAGCGCCGCTGACCAACGAGCACATCACGACCGATTTCTCCGAATCCCTGATCGAACTGGTCACGCCGCCATTCGGCGAATCGTGGGAACTCTTGCAGTATCTGTGCGACATTCATCAGTTCGTGTACCGGCACCTGAATGACGAGTTGTTGTGGGCAACCAGCATGCCCTGCGCGATCAACGGCGATGCCAGCATTCCGCTGGCGCAATTCGGCAGCTCCAACGTCGGGCGAATGAAGACCATCTATCGTCACGGCTTGGGCGTCCGCTACGGACGCATCATGCAGGCGATCTCCGGAGTGCATTTCAATTACTCGTTCGGCTCCAAGCTGTGGGGTGTGCTGGAAGAAGTCAACCGGTCGAAACTGGCGGGACAGGACTTCATTTCCGAACAATACTTCGGTGTGCTGCGCAACTATCGCCGCTACGGCTGGCTCATCCTGTACTTGTTCGGCACGTCGCCGGCTGTTTCGAAAAGTTTCTTTGCGGGACGCGAAACTGCCTTGGCCGCCTTCGACGGCGATACGTTCTACGAACCCTACGGCACATCGCTGCGAATGAGCGATATCGGATACCGCAACAAGAACCAGTCGACCTTGAGTGTGTCCCTCAACAGTTTGGACGAATACGTGCGGGATCTGTCGCGGGCAATCAGCACGCCGTATCCGCCGTACGAGAAGATCGGCGTCAAGGTCGACGGCGTATACCAACAACTCAATGCCAACATTCTGCAGATCGAGAACGAGTACTACAGTTTCATACGCCCGAAGAGGATCGCGAGCTCGGGCGAACGGCCGACCAAGGCGCTGCACCGCGCGGGAGTGGAATACGTCGAGGTACGGGCGCTGGACGTGAGCGCATTCGATCCGGTCGGCGTCAATCAAAACAAGCTGCGCTTCCTCGAGGCGTTTCTTGCCCTGTGCCTGCTGCGCGAGAGCGCTCCGATCAGCCGCGGCGAACAGGAAGCGCTGGACGCCAATCATCTGCGGGTTGCGCGACGGGGCCGAGAACCGAATCTGAAGCTGGATCGGAAAGGGCGCGATTTCCCGATGATCGACTGGGCGCGCGAACTGCTCGATTCGATGCAAGGCCTGTGCGAAATGCTCGATCACGGCGAAGCCTCGCGCCTGTATTGCGCGGCGCTGGACCAGCAGCGCGCCAAGATCGACGATGTTGAACGTACACCGTCCGCGCGGCTGCTCGCCGAAATGCGCCAGACCGGCGAATCCTTCTTTCAGCTCGCGCTGCGGATGTCGAAACTGCACAAGGACTATTTTCTCGGACTGTATCCGCCAAACGAGAGCCGGCTGGCGGAATTTGCGGCGGCGGCCGAGGAATCTCATGCGGCGCAGCGCGCCGTCGAGGCCGCCGACAATACTGATTTCGATACCTACCTTGCGCGCTACCTCGCGGACTGAGATTGATTTGACATAATGCATGGATCAGTGGGCGCCCTCTTGCTTGAAAGGTGCGCAAGTTCATTGAGTGCCTGGGTTTAGCTGAGTACGGTGAGAGTGAATGAGCATTGCCAACGGACTGCCCAATGAAGATCTACCTGACTCGCCGCATGCGCGGCAGCTGCGGGCGGGATTTCCATGGCTGACCTTCGCCCCCGATCTGGAGCGGGACTTCAGGCGGCGGAATTTCGATGAGAACCTGAATTACACCCGCGTCAATCTATGCCTCGCGATCCTCATTGTCATCGCATTTTCCGCCGTGGATTCGGCAGTGCTGGGACCGGAACTCAACCGAATTCCCGGCATGATTCGCATGCTGGTCGTCGTGCCGGTGCTGTTCGTCGCGCTTGCCTCGAGCTTCTTGTCGCAGCGCCAGCGGATTCATCCGCGGCTGATGTTTGTCGCCCTGACTGTGCTGGGCCTGAGCCTTGCATCAATCCAGATCAGCGCAGCGCTGCGCGGCGTGTCGCTGTTGTTTCCCGCTCTCATGATCAGCGTGATCTTCATCTATCTCATGGGCGGGCTGCTTTTCTATCACGCGGTCGCCGCAAACATGATCGTCATGTTCAGCTATCTTGCGGCCGGCACGACGCTGACGCTGCCGGAACGTGACTTCAGCTACCACGCGTTGGCGCTCGTGGCGACTAACTTGCTGGTTGCCTCGGTCACCTACATGCATGAGAAAATCAATCGCATGCGCTTTCTCGAGGCATGCCTGCTGCGTGAGCTGGTGGCGCGCGACGGCCTGACCGGCATACAAAACCGGCGCATGTTCGACCAACACATCGCGCGAGTCTGGCAGCAGGCAGTACGCGAGGAGGAGCGTGTCGCGGTACTGCTGGCGGATATCGACTGCTTCAAGGATTACAACGATCGCTATGGTCACCAGGCCGGCGATGAGTGCCTGCGCGCCGTCGCCGTTTCTCTGAGTCAATGCGCGCGGCGCCCTCTGGACTTCGTTGCACGCTACGGCGGCGAGGAGTTTGCACTGGTGTTGTACGAGGCCAGCCATGAATACGTCGCGGAAGTGCTGACCCGTATCCAGCGATCCATTGCGGAGCTGAACATTCCCCATGAAGCGTCTCGCGTTGCAAGCCGATTGACCGTGAGCATCGGCGCGGCGTTTGTGCTGCCGGCCGCCGGCCGTACGCTGGAAGGGCTGATCCAACTCGCCGACGAAGCGCTGTATAGCGCCAAAGAAGAGGGCAGAAACCGGGTAATCGTGATGGAAGCGGAATATCACACCATGACGACGGGCCGCTTCGAAAAGCGCCGCCGTGGAATCGACGCCGCCCAGGAGCCTGTCTGAGAGACAGGCTCCCAGGCTCTCAGCGATAGATCGCGATCTGCATCTCCTCCGCGTCTCTGCGGCTCGCGCGAAACATTCCCTCGGAGTTGAACTCGATGGCGATCTCGCCGCGCGCATTCATGGCGATCACGCCTCCCTCGCCCTGCAGCGCCGTCAATTCTCCGAGCACCACTTCGCGCACCGCCTCGGCCAAGCTGCGGCCGCCGTAGCGCACCCGCGAGCAGATATCGTGGGCCACCGCGGCACGAATGAAGATTTCACCGTGTCCCGTAGCCGACACCGCGCATGAACGGTTGTCGGCGTAGGTGCCCGCGCCGATGATGGGTGAATCACCGATGCGCTGATAGCGCTTGCCGGTCATGCCGCCCGTGGACGTGGCGGCGGCCAGGCGGCCCTTGGCATCGAGTGCGACGGCTCCCACGGTGCCTAGATGCGAAATGGTCAGCGCGGAAAGCTTGGGATCGCCCTCGCGAATCCGCTCGAGCTGCTGCCAGCGCTCGGGAGTATGGAAGTAGCTCTGCGGCACCAAGGAGAAACCGCGGCTCAAGGCGAAATCTTCGGCGCCGGCGCCCGCCAACATGACGTATTGCGACTGCTCCATGACGGTACGGGCGAGTTCAATCGGGTTTTTGATTCGAGTGAGGCCGCAGACCGCACCGGCCATCAGGCTGGTGCCGTCCATGATCGAGGCATCCAATTCGTTGCGGCCGTCATAAGTGAACACTGCCCCGCGCCCGGCGTTGAACAAGGGATTGTCCTCCAGGGCCACCACCGCCCGGGTGACTGCATCCAGGCTCGTGCCGCCCGCCTGCAGGACGGTGAAGCCCGCGTCGATCGCCTCCTTCAAGCCGGCGCGATACTTCAGTTCCGCCGCCGCCCCCATCTCGGCCCGCGGCAACGTCCCGGCGCCGCCGTGAATCGCTAAACCGAACATGCTTAAGTCGCCCCCTGCTGCTGCGGAACCGTCACTTCGAGCCCGTCGAGATCCGCCGTAATGTGGATTTGGCAACTGAGCCGGCTGGTCTCGCGCGGCTCCCAGGCGCACTCGAGCATACCTTCCTCCATCTCCTCGCGGTGCGGCAGCCTGTGCGCCCACGCCTGCGCGACGTATACGTGGCAAGTCGCACATGCGCAGGCGCCGCCGCACTGGGCGACGATGCCCGAGACGCCATTTTGCACACCCGCTTCCATCAGCGTGATGCCGATCGGGGCGTCGATCTCGCGCCGGACTCCGCTCGGGTCGATAAACGTGATCCGGGGCATCAAGGACCGCCGCCGGCCACAGCTTGCTCGCGCACGCCGGTTTTGCCCAGAGAGGCTCCCATGGAACTCATTGCGTAGCCCTCCGCGAGGTCGGTTGAGGGCGTACGGCCCGTAAACTCATATCTTGTGTGCCTGATTCGCGCAATCGTAATAGTATTGCCCAGACGGCCCAAGTTTGACCGGAGTCTCGAATGAAATTGATTACCGCCATCATCAAACCCTTCAAGCTGGACGACGTTCGCGCTGCCCTGTCGGAAATCGGGGTCTCCGGTATGACGGTGACCGAAGTCAAGGGGTTCGGCAGACAGCGTGGACATACGGAGCTATACCGAGGCGCGGAGTATGTCGTCGACTTTGTGCCCAAGACGCGCATCGAAGTCGCCGTCAAGAATGAGCTGGTCGATCAAGTGATGGAAGCGATAGTGGGCGCCTCGAAAACAGGAAAAGTGGGCGACGGCAAGATCTTCGTCACGGACATCTTGCGGGTTCTGCGCATCCGCACCGGCGAGAGCGACAACGCCGCTTTGTAGCCTGCTCGCCGCATGAGAGTCTGCTCCGGCGGCTGCCTGATTGCATTTGCCGTCATGACCGCGGCTGCAACACAAGGATTTGCGGCGAAGCTCACCGACCAGGAACACACCCGCATCGACGAGCCTCGGCCCGCGGATGTACCGAGCGATGCGGTCATGGAAGCGGCGGGCGCGGTGATCGGCAAAGTCGAAATCGACATTCGCAACATATTCGACGAGAGCGATAGGCGCGAGAGCAACGCGCTGTTCAAGCTCGCAGACCGCCTGCATGTGCGTACCAAGCGCTCGACCATCGCGGCGCAGCTGCTGTTCGCCAGCGGCGACAAATATCGTGCGCGCAAGCTCGCCGAGACCGAGCGTGCGCTGCGCTTGCTGACTTTCGTCTACGACGCCCGCATCATTCCCGTGCATTACGCCGACGGCAAAGTCGATCTCAAGGTCGTTACCAAGGATGTCTGGACATTGAGCCCGGGAATCTCCTTCGGCCGTTCCGGCGGCACCAACGCAACCCGCTTCAATCTGGAGGACGAGAATTTCCTGGGCTGGGGAAAGACCCTGCAGATATCGAGGGGCAGCACGGTCGATCGCACCAGCGATACCATCGCCTGGACCGACCCGAATGTGTTTGGATCGCGGTGGACATCGGCAATCACCTACGCGGATTCCAGCGATGGCTCGGAACGCTCGCTGCAGCTCGGGCAGCCGTTCTATTCGCTGGACGCCCCATGGAGCACCAAAATCGTGGCGCTGAGCTTCGATCGCACGATCGCCCGCTACAACCTGGGCAATATCGTCGATCAATTCAACGACAACGAATCCGCGTACGAGTTGAGCGGCGGGGTCTCCGACGGCCTGGTCGACGGTTGGACCAAGCGCTGGACCTTCGGCATGCGCTACGATCGCAATATATTCCTGCCGACGCCCGGCACTGCGACACCGACGCCGACGGCCCTGCTGCCGCCCGATAGGACCCTGTCATACCCGTTTACCGGGTTCGATATTCTCCAGGATAAATACGCCAAGGTCGGCGATGAGAATGAGATAGGCCGCACCGAAGATTTGTATTTCGGCAGCGAAATCACCGGCGAAATCGGTTTGTCGAACAGCGTTTTCGGCGCCAATCACAACGCCATCATGCTCGCCGCGAAGGCCTTGCGCGGACTGGAGCTGCCGAGCGAGCAGCAGCTTTTTTTAACCAGCGATTTCTCCTCGCGCCTGGAGCAGGGACACGCACGCAATTTGATCGCTGATGCCGCCGCCAAATATTACTGGCGATGGCGCGAGGATTGGCTGCTGTACGCAGGGCTTTCCGGCACCACGACCCATATGCTGGATCCGGACATGCAGCTTCTGCTGGGCGGCGACAATGGCCTACGAGGTTATCCGCTGCGCTTCGAGTCGGGCACCTCGCGGGCGCTGCTCACGGTAGAACAGCGGTTTTACACCGATTGGTACCCTTTTCGCCTCGCGCGGGTCGGGGGCGCCATTTTCACCGACGTGGGCCGTACCTGGGGCAACGGCGTCATCGGCAACAGCGATCCGGGGCTCCTGAAGGACGTCGGTTTTGGGTTGCGGCTGGGCAATACCCGTTCTGGCCTCGGTAATGTGCTGCATATCGATCTGGCTTTCCCGCTCAACGACATCGCTGGAATACAAAAAGTCCAATTCTTGGTGCAAACGATGCAGACCTTTTGACTCACGCGGACTGCTCAGACAGGCGCCTAGTCTTGCGCCTTTTTTCGCCGGGTGAAGAGCCACAGAAAACCGATGCACACGGCAAAGTTGAGCACCCACCACCAAAGCTGCCTGGCGGAGTTTTTGTTTTCGGGTTGACCCGCATCGGCCGCGATCTCGAGAGTGCCCTTGAGCGCTTGCTGGCCGGCTGCCTCGCTGACCCGAAATTCCACCGCCGCCGCGCCGGGCAGCGCCAAATCTTTGGTTTGCAGCGTATAGCTGCCGTCGGCTTCCGCCGTGGTCGGGTGTGCCGTACCGCGCAGCACCACTGTGATCGCGGCATCGCGCACCGGAGCGTTATCCATCAACCGGCTAAGATGGATGATCATCCTGTCATCCCGGACCACGCCCACGGCCAACAGATCGCTGGAGCGCGCCTCGACTCTCGAGGATGGCGCCGCACTCGCCGGTGCAGCGTCGAGCGCCGCCGCCGCGACCAGCAAAGCCAGAGCGGCGAGAAATACCGCGGCTGCTCGCACCGCCAGCGCTTGCGTCGCGAGCGCCCTGCCGCGCCAACGCACCAACCGCCATTTCACAGCAAGAAGCCCGCAACGCCCATCGCGGTCCCGGCAATACTCGAGAGGATGCCGAACACCGGGAAGAAAATCTTGCGCGCCAAAAAATACAGCGAACACAGCACCAATCCGAGTTCCAGCAAGCCTTCGCCAATGTCGAAACGCAGGGCGCGCCGCTCCTCGTTGTCGGTCTTCTCGTCGGTGGCGCGTGCATCGTGCTGAATCTTCTCCGCATCCGCCGCGTATTTCGCGCGCGCGTCTTCTAGCTTGTGCGCCAGCGCCTCTGTCTTGGAGGGATCCGCAGCAAGGGCCTGCATGAGCGTCTGCGCCACCTCTTCGGTGTTTTCCCGGATCTTCTTGGCTTGATAGTAGCTCCATTGGTCATTCGACTCAGTCCTGAAGATCACTGCTTTGGTGTGCGCGCGATGCGAGGCAATGGTGACCACAGACAACAGAATTCCGACGACTCCCACCAGGATTCCGACGCGGCGGGTATTGGGATCGGCGGCATGTTCCGGCGTGACTTCAATTTCGGGCATAACGTATATTCCCTTCCCTGATGATCGTTTTCGTACCAAGCTGCATGCATCGCTCCCGTCGTGGTGGTTCTGGGTGAAAGTTCCAAGCAAATTAACGCGGCAAATCTTAGCGCAAAACGCGGGACGCGACTTCGATAGGTTGACGCTGAAGCTGGCGCGGCTGAGAATGGATCCGTTCGCATTCTTTCGCGGCACCAATCCGCTCTTTCTGCAGTTTCTGCCGCGCACGCACTCCCTGTTTGGCGCCCCCTGCATCCTGCTCTGCGGCGATCTTCATCTGGAGAATTTCGGCGCGTTCAAGGGCGACAATCGACTCTGCTATTTCGACTTGAACGACTTCGACGAGGCCTGCTTGGCGCCCTTTACGCTGGACATCGTGCGTTTCGTGGCGAGCATCAAAGTGGCTGCCCCCGGATTGGGGTTGAACCGCGCGCAAACCAAATCGATGATCGATACATTTTTCCGCGCGTACCTGCAGTGCGTGGCCGACGGCAAGCCGCGCTGGGTGGAGCGCTCGCTGGCACAGGGTGTGTTTCGCGCATTGCTGCGGCGTGCAATGAACCGCAGCCGCCGCGAGCTTCTGGCGCGGTTTACCAAGCTCAAGGGCGGCGAACGGCGAATACGCATCAACGGCGTGCGCACGCTCAAGCTCGAGCCGAATGAGCGCCCGCGGCTGCGGCGCTTTCTCGCGCAATTCGGCCTCCCCGGGCCCAACAAGTCATTCTTCAAACTTCTCGACGCGGCGCGCCGCATCGCCGGCTGCGGCAGCCTCGGGCTGCCGCGCTACCTGCTGCTGGTTCGCGGCCGCGGATCGCCGGATCAGAATTTCGCGCTCGATCTGAAATTTGCAGCGCCGTCCGCCGTGGCGCAGTGGCTGAATTGCCCGCAGCCGGATTGGCCGAGCGAGGCGGTGCGGGTTGTCGCCATTCAGCGTGTGGTTCAAGCCATTTCACCCGCGCTGCTGCGCGCTGTGCACTTCGAGAAGCAGCCGTTCGTGCTGAAGGAGCTGCAGCCGGTGATCGACCGGCTCGATTTTGCGCAGTGGCGCGCAAGACCGCGCCGCATCCAGCAAGCAATCGAAGGCATGGGCCATGTGACTGCCTGGGGGCATCTACGCGGCTGCGCGCGCTACGGCGCGGCATCGGTGGAAACGCTGCAAGCATTCGCGGCAACAAAAAGATGGCCGGAAACCGCGGATCGATTGGCCGAAGCGGCGGCGGAGCGCATTCGCCGCGCTTGGCAGACCTATTGCCAGGACTACGATTCGGGCGCGGTAACTGCTGCGATCGAGCCGCGGCGGCCGCTCACTTGACCGCATGCAGGTGCGGATTGCTGCGCGCAATGCCCAGCACGCCGCTGCGCACCACTTCGACGATCTGGCCGAATGCGCCGACACCGGCAATGAATTCACCTACCTCGGTTTCCGTGCTGGTCAATTCGATGATGTAGCTCGATGGATTGGACGCGAGCACCTTGCCGCCGGCCCGGCTCACCAGGGCGGCGACGGAGTCGAGGTGCTCGGCGGCGATCTGCAGCTTGATCAGCAATAGTTCGCGAGCGATCGTGTCGGCGCCGGTCATGTCTTCGACCGCCACCACATCGACCAGCTTCAGGAGCTGAGCGTTGATTTGCGCAATGACATGGTCGGAGCCGATGGTCACCAGGGTAACCCGCGAGACGGTCCGGTCGTGGGTGGGGGCCACCGAAAGCGATTCGATGTTGTAGCCGCGCGCGGATATCAGCCCGGTGACGCGCGTCAGCGCGCCGGCTTCATTTTGCAGCAGAATGGCGATGAGATGGCGCATTGCCCCGCAGGATACGGGACGGCGGCACTTGGGCGCTAGGGCGGGAACTGCTAGTCTTTCGACGTGCAATACTCGGACAGGCTCCCAGTGAAAGATCGCCACGACCTTTTGACATCAGCTTCGCATCCACTGGCGGGCTCCACCATGACCGGCGCGGACATGCTGGTGCAGGTCTTGGCCGACGAAGGCGTCGAAACGATTTTCGGCTACAGCGGCGGCGCGATATTGCCGATTTACGATGCTGTATTTCGCTACAACCAAGATCACGGCTCGAGAATGCCGCTGATCGTGCCGGCGAATGAGCAAGGTGCGGGATTCATGGCTGCCGGATACGCGCGCGCCAGCGGCAAAGTCGGGGTGGCTGTGGTCACCTCCGGGCCGGGCGCCACCAACACGGTCACACCGGTGCGCGACAGCATGGCGGATTCGGTGCCCATCGTGGTGATCTGCGGTCAGGTGCCGACCACGGCGATCGGTACCGATGCATTTCAAGAGGCGCCGGTGCCGAGCATCATGGGTGCGGTGGCCAAGCATGTGTTCTTGATCACCGATCCCGCCAAGCTGGAGGCCACGGTACGCACCGCGTTCGAAATCGCGCGCACCGGCCGGCCGGGTCCTGTGGTGCTGGATGTGCCGAAAGACGTGCAGAATTGGCAAGGCGTGTTTCACGGCTCGAGCCGCTTGCCGGTGCCGGGATACCGGCAGCGCATGAATCGCCTGCAAGCCGCGAAGCTGCCGCAGAGCGCCTGTGCCGATTTCTTCGCGGCGCTCGGCGCCGCGAAGCGCCCGTTGATATATGCGGGCGGCGGCGTCATCAACGGCAGCGCGGCAACGGTGTTGCGCGAATTTTCCAAGGAGTTCCAGATTCCGGTCGTGACCACGCTGATGGGGATTGGCGCCGTCGACACCAAGGACAGTTTGTCGATGCGCATGCTTGGCATGCACGGCACCGCGTTCGCCAACTACGCGGTCGACGATTGCGATTGCTTGCTGGCGCTCGGCGCCCGTTTTGACGATCGCGTCGCCGGCAATCCGGTGAAATTCGCCGGCAACGCCAAATTCATAGCTCATTTTGACATCGACGCCTCGGAGATAGACAAGGTCAAGCGTGTGAATTGGAGTCATGTCGGGTTGATGTCCGACGCGCTGCACGAGTTGCTCGACTATGGCAAAGCCAAGGGTTTTACGCGCGATTGGTCGCAGTGGCGCCGGCATTGCGAGCAGCTGCGAGTCAAGTACGCCATGAACTACGCCCGCGACAGCCGGCTGATTCAACCTTACTACGTGATCGAGGAAATCAACCGGCTGACTCAGGGCGAGGCCATCATCACGACGGGCGTCGGGCAGCATCAAATGTGGGCCGCCCAGTACTTTGATTTTCGCAGTCCGCGATTGTGGTTGACCTCCGGCAGCATGGGGACCATGGGGTTCGGATTGCCGGCGGCGGTCGGCGCTCAGTTTGCGCAACCCCATCGCTTGGTCATCGACATCGACGGCGATGCCAGCATCCGAATGAATATCGGCGAGCTGGAAACCGTCACCACCTACGATCTGCCGATCAAGGTGCTGGTGCTCAACAACTTCGGCGATGGCATGGTCAAGCAATGGCAGAAGCTATTCCACAAGGGCCGCCTGAGCGCCAGCGACAAGAGCCTGCATACCAAGGACTTCGTCAAGGCGGCGATGGCCGACGGCTTCAAGTACGCGCATCGCCTCGATCAAAAGGCGGACGTGCCGCGGGTCATCGAGGAGTTCATCCGCTTCAAGGGCCCGGCATTTCTCGAGGTCATGATCGATCGCGATGCCGGCGTCTATCCGATGGTGGGTCCGGGACAGGGCTACAGCGATATGATCACCGGCGAGCATATTCCTTCGCGTACCGCGGTCGAGATCAAGGCCCCCGACGAGTCAGAAATGTTTTGACGCCGTTTACCAGCGGCAGCCTACCAACGGCCGGTATTCGGCATCTCCGTCCACGGCGCCGCCGGAGCCAGCGCCGCACCTTTCTGCAGCAATTCGATCGACACCTGGTCCGGCGAGCGCACGAACGCCATGCGGCCGTCGCGAGGAGGCCGGTTGATGGTGATGCCGTGATCGATGAGCCTCTGGCAGCTAGCGTAGATATCGTCAACGGCATAGGCCAAATGCCCGAAATTGCGTCCGCCTGAATATTCTTCCCTGTCCCAATTGTGGGTCAGTTCGACCTGCGCAGCCTCATCGCCCGGCGCTGCCAAGAAAACCAATGTGTAGCGTCCTTGCGGATAATCCTTTCGCGACAGCTCCTTGAGGCCGAGCGCATCGCGGTAAAAGCGCAGCGACTCTTCGATGTCAGTGACGCGCACCATCGTGTGCAGATATTTCATGAACTTGCCCTCGAAATCCCTCGAATTTGGAGCAACGCACCGCTAAAAGCAAACGGGCAACCCGCCAGGCCGCCGCACTTCCCGTTGCTCTTTTGTCACAAATTGGAGACAGATTTGACATAGTGCAGCAATTGCTGAAAAGTGATGTATAACTATTGGATTTATCTGAACTATCAGCTAATATGCTTCCAACGAAGTGGTTCGTGTTTATTACCAGCGTTACTTAGTTGCAACACTGGTCGACACAAACAAGGTCGAACGTTTGGGCACTTTTGCGCTGCGTATCCTCCATTTACGGACGTGAAGGGTTTTTACCCGCCACCTGTTCCACTCAAGTTCCCCGGCAAGTCCGGGGATTTCTTTTTCCAGCTGCGGAAAGGGTCGCCGCCCGTTGCCGAATCGCTTAACTTAGCGACATGACTGCAAACTCCACCCGCAAATCGCCTCAGCCAAAGCCGCGATGATCGCCCAGGATGGATTTACCGACGCGATCGGGAATACGCCATTGATTCGCTTGCGTTCCTTCAGCGAGGAAACCGGCTGCGAAATATTAGGCAAGGCCGAATTTATGAACCCAGGCGGATCGGTGAAGGACCGCGCCGCGAAATGGATTGTTTTGGATGCCGAACGCCGCGGCGTTCTCAAGCGGGGCGGCACGGTGGTCGAGGGTACGGCCGGCAACACCGGCATCGGCCTCGCCCACGTGTGTAACGCGCGCGGCTACAAGTGCGTCATCGTCATGCCGGACAATCAGGCTGCTGAGAAGTACCAGATCATCGAAGCCCTGGGCGCGCAGCTGCGCAAAGTACCTGCCGTACCCTATAGCAATCCCAACCAATACCAGAAGGTCGCCGGCCGCTTGGCCCAAGAGTTGCCCGACGCCATTTGGGCCAACCAATTCGACAATACCGCGAATCGGGACGCACACTTTGAATCAACGGGTCCGGAGCTGTGGCGCGACACCGGCGGAAAAATCGATGCCTTTTGCGCATCCACGGGGACCGGGGGAACGCTGGCCGGAATCGCCCGCTACCTCAAGCTCAAGTCCGCCGCGATTCGAATCGTCTTGGTCGATCCCCCGGGCAGCGCGCTTTATCACTACTTCAAGGACGGCGAGTTGAAATCCGACGGAGGTTCATCGATCACCGAGGGAATCGGCACCGGTCGCGTGACGGCCAATCTCGACGGTGCGCCGATTGACGATGCGCTGCGAATATCGGATGCGCAAACCATGCACTTCGTCTATCGCCTGCTGCGGGAAGAGGGCCTGCTGCTCGGCAGTACGTCCGGAATCAATGTCGCGGCCGCCGTGACGCTCGCGAAACAATTGGGGCCCGGCCACACCATCGTCACCGTGCTGTGCGATGGAGGCGCGAAGTATCAGTCGCGCCTGTTCAATAGAGCGTGGGTTGCGGAGCGCGGGTTTCTCGAAGCGATCGCCTGATCGGCCGGGCCGCGCAGGCCACGTCGCGGGGCCTCAAGCTGATTGTGATTCGGATACCGCCTCGCCGGCGTTGTCGAACCACGCCAGCGAAGTGTGCAGGGACACGACCTGGCCCACGATCAGCAGCGCCGGCGACTCGACTCTTGCGCCTGACGAAACATCGCCGATGGTAGCCAGAGTGGCGGTCAGGACGCGCTGATTCTGCAGGGTCCCCTGGGCAATGATGCCCGCGGGAAGGCTCGGCGCCGCGCCGTGTTCCAGAAGCCGGGCAACGATGTGATCCAGGCGCGCAAGGCCCATATAAAACACGGCCGTGGTGCCCGGCGCTGCCAGCGCGCGCCAGTCGGGTTCCCTGGCGCTCTTGTCTTCGTGGCCGGTTACGAAAGTAACGCTGTGCGCGTAATCGCGATGAGTCAGCGGGATTCCGGCATAAGCCGCACAGCCCGCGGCGGCCGTGACGCCGGGCACCACGGAAAAGCTGACGTGCGCACGCGCCAGCGCTTCCAGTTCTTCGCCGCCGCGCCCGAAGATGAAAGGATCACCGCCCTTGAGACGCACCACCCGCTTGCCCATTGCCGCATGGGCAATGAGCAGCTCGTTGATTTGCGCCTGAGTGCTGCCGGCATTGCCAGCCTCTTTGCCCACGCAAATCCGCGCCGCGTCGCGCCGTGCCAGATCCAGCACGCCTTGAGAAACCAGCCGATCATGCAGGATGACATCGGCGTCCTGCAGCGCGCGCAGCGCTTTGAGCGTCAAGAGCTCCGGGTCGCCGGGCCCCGCACCCACCAAAGTGACTTCGCCGCGAGCGGCCGGGGCCGCCCGGGCCACCGCCAACAATTGATGCGCAATGCGCCTTGCGCCCTGTTCGTCGCCCGCAACGAACCGCCGGCCGGCCGGCCCGTCCACGAGCGCCTCGAAAAATCGCCGGCGTGCATCGGTGCCCCGCAATCCGCGCCTTGCAGCTCTACGCATCGTCTTGAGCCAGGTGGCAAATTCGCCGATTCTCTTGGGGACCAACGCTTCGAGCCGTTCGCGCAAACGGCGCGCCAATACCGGCGATGCGCCGCCCGTCGAGATCGCGATCATCACCGGGTCGCGATCGATGATGGCCGGCATGATGAAGCGCGAGGCTTCGCGATCGTCGACCACGTTGACGGGAATGCCCCGCGAGTCGCACAAATTCGCGATCCAGCGATTGACCGCGCGGCGCGAAGTCGCGACTATCACCAAGCGCGCGCCGTCAAGATCATCCGCGGCGAACTCCCGAAGATTCAATTTGACGCTGCCGCGGGCGACGCGCTCCATGAACTGCGCAACAATCTCGGGAGCCACCACCGTGACCAAGGCTCCGGCGCGCTCGAGCAGCGACACCTTGCGCAGCGCCACCTCGCCGCCGCCGACCACGAGCACTTTCTGTCCGGCGATGTCGAAGAAGACCGGGAAATAGTTCACTGCGAGAATCCAACTTTACGGCTTGGATGCAGGCCGCACTCGCGCGATTCGCCGCGCTCCCACCACCACCGTCCGGAGCGCGCATCGTCGCCGGGATTCACTGCGCGCGTGCAGGGAGCACATCCAATGCTTGGAAAGCCGCTGTCGTGCAAGCTGTTGTAGGGCAATCGCTTCTTGCGTATGTACTCCCAGATTTCCTTTTCCGTCCAGTCGAGCAGCGGACTCACCTTGTGCAATCCATATTCGCCATCCCATTCTACGGGGGCTGCCAACGCGCGGCTGGGCGACTGGCCCCGCCTGATGCCGGTGACCCACGCGCCGCGGCCGGCGACCGCGCGTCGAAACGGCTCGACTTTGCGAACACTGCAGCAGCCGTGCCGCTGATCGACACCATCGCGAAATCCATTGATGCCATTGGCGCCCACCCAGCCCTCCAGCGCACCGCCGTCTGGATAATACATACGAATGGCACGGCCGTAATGCCGTTGCACACGCTCGATGAGATCGTAGGTTTCCGGGTACAGGCGTCCGGTATCGATGCTGAAAATTTCGACCTGCGGCACGGATCCCCAAATGAGGTCCGTAAGCACCATGGACTCAGCGCCTAAGCTACTGGCATAGCACACATTTTCAAACTCGGCGACCGCCGCGCGAAGCCGTGAAATGCTCTCGTCTGCGCGCTCGCGCAATGCCTTGGATAGTTCTACCACCTCGGGACTATAGGATGATTGTGGCCTTCCCCAAACGAACTATGCAGCATGAGGACATGCCTATTGGTGATGCCGAAGATTCGCCGCTGAAGCGCGCCCCGCGCTAACCTTATATGCTACGGCGGCAACAATGCATTTAACGATAAGGCCTTCCTAAGCCGATGAAGTTCCAGCAATTGCGCTATCTCGTGGCGGTCCACGAGAATGGCCTGAACATTACCGCCGCCGCGCGGCAGCTGCATACTTCGCAGCCGGGCGTGAGCCGCCAGCTCAAGCTGCTCGAGGAAGAGCTGGGATTTCAGTTGTTTGAGCGCGAGGGCCGCGCGCTCACTCGCACCACGGCGGCGGGGGAGGAGATAATTTCCCGCGCCAGCAGCATTCTGCGGGAAATGCAGAATATCCGGCGCACCTCGGCGGAGCTGCGCAAGGCCGACGGCGGTACGCTGTCGATCGCCACCACGCATACGCAGGCGCGCTACGTCCTGCCGCAGGTGATTCGCGTCTTTCGCGCCAAATATCCCAAGGTTCGACTGCATCTGCACCAGGGTACCTCCGAGCAGATTGCGGAAATGGTCGCGCGCGATCGGGTCGATTTCGCCATTGCCACAGGCTCGGAAGAGTTGTTTCCGCACCTGGTGCGCTTGCCGGTGTATCGCTGGCATCGGGCGGTGGTGGTGCCGCGCGGGCATCCGTTGGCCTCCGCCGGCAAGCTCACCCTGAAGAAACTTGCCGAATACCCCATCGTCACCTATGTATTCAGCTTTTCCGGCCGGTCCTCGCTGCCTGCGTTATTCGAAACCGCGGGCCTTTCGCTCGACGTCGCATTGACGGCGCGCGATTCCGACGTGATCAAGACCTATGTGCGCATCGGCCTGGGCGTCGGCATATTGGCGCGGCTGGCCATCGATCCTGCGACCGACGGCGATCTGGTGGTGCTCGATGCCGCGCATTTGTTCGAGGGGCACATGACGTGGATTGGTTTTCGCCGCAGCGCGCTGCTGCGCGCCTACATGTATGAATTCATCGAGCTGCTGGCGCCTCACCTACCTCGCAAACTGGTGCGGGAGACCGAGAAACTGGAGACCCAGGAGGAGGTCGATCGCATATTGCAAGATTTGCAGATTCCGCTGCGCGACATACCGTGAGGCTATTCGCACAAAGGCCTTGCGCAATTCTCAGCGGCGCCCTGCTCGCGTTCGTCGTGAGCATTGCCGTTGCCTCGCCGGCGCCGGCCGCCACTGTCAAGATACTGAATGTCTCCTACGACCCGACTCGGGAATTCTATGAGGAGTACAACAAGGCGTTTGCCGTTCATTGGAAGCTGAAGAGCGGCGACACGGTCATCGTCAATCAAAGCCACGGCGGCTCGGGAAAGCAGGCGCGCTCGGTGATCGAGGGTCTCGAGGCCGATGTGGTGACCCTGGCATTGGCCTACGACATCGACGCGCTCGCGACCCAGGCCGCTCTGATTCCGCCGAACTGGCAACAGAGGCTGCCGTACAACAGCACGCCTTACACGTCCACCATCGTTTTCCTGGTGCGGAAGGGAAATCCGAAGAACATTCATGACTGGGGTGACTTGATCAGGACAGGCGTGGGCGTCATTACGCCCAGCCCGAAAACCTCAGGGGGCGCGCGCTGGAATTACCTGGCGGCTTGGGGCTGGGCGCTCAAGCAGCCCGGCGGCAATGCCGCGTCGGCTGAAGAATTCGTCAGGAAGCTCTATAAGAACGTGCCTGTTCTGGATTCCGGCGCGCGCGGGGCAACGACGACTTTCGTCGAGCGTGGTATCGGCGATGTGCTGCTTGCCTGGGAGAACGAGGCCTACCTGGCCGTCAAGGAATTGGGTCCGAATAAGTTCGACATCATCGCGCCGTCGGTCAGCATCCTCGCGGAACCACCGGTCAGCCTGGTGGATCAGAATGTCGACGAGCACCATACACGTGCAGTGGCTGAGGAATACCTGCAGTACCTGTACTCGCCGGAAGGACAGGACATCGCGGCGAGGCATTTTTATCGTCCGCGAGACACGGCGGTGGCGGCGAAGTACGCAAACCAATTTCAAAGCATCCCGCTGCTGCTTACCATCGACGGGGCTTTCGGCGGCTGGACCAAGGCGCAAGCCACTCACTTCGCCGATCATGGTACTTTCGATAAAATCTACGGTCAGTAGCCGCGCTGTGGCTGCCTAACTCTTGTCAGGATCAACATGGTAACTGTCGCGCCGCGGCGCGTACTGCCGGGCTTTGGGCTGACGTTGGGATACACCATGGTGTATCTCTCGCTGTTGGTGCTGATTCCGCTGTCCGCGGTATTCATTCGCAGCTTCGGATCGGGATGGGGTCATTTCTGGGAAGTGGTGTCGGCGCCCAGAGTGCTCGCCTCTTTGCGCCTGAGTTTCGGCGCCTCCTTGATCGCCGCATCGATCAACCTATGTTTCGGGCTGATCGTCGCATGGGTTCTGATTCGCTACTCATTTCCGTTCAAGCGGCTCATCGACGCCATCGTCGATCTGCCTTTTGCACTGCCGACGGCAGTGGCGGGAATCGCCCTGACCGCTGTGTATGCCCCCAACGGCTGGCTTGGGGCGTGGCTCAAGCCGCTGGGCATCACGGTGGCCTTCACCCGGCTGGGGATAGTCGTGGCGCTGACCTTCATCGGCCTGCCCTTCATGGTGCGTACGTTGCAGCCGGTTCTCGATGATCTCGACAAAGAAGTTGAGCAGGCCGCAGCGTCGCTGGGAGCCTCGGCCGCGCAAACCTTTTTACGCGTGATACTGCCCGCGTTGTGGCCGGCCATGCTCACCGGCTTCGCGCTTGCCTTCGCGCGTGCCGTCGGCGAATACGGTTCGGTGATTTTCATCGCAGGCAATATGCCGATGAAATCCGAAATCGCACCGCTGCTCATCGTCACCAAATTGGAGCAGTACGATTACGCCGGCGCTTCGGCCATTGCGCTGGTGATGCTGGTTCTATCGTTCCTCGTGATGCTCGGCATCAACGCGCTGCAGAGCTGGGCCTCGACAAGGCACGGTGAACGCTGATGGGACGATTCCTGTTGATTGCCTCGGCCCTGCTGTTTCTCGGCGTCTTCCTGGTGCTGCCGCTGTTGGCGGTCTTCGCCCAGGCATTCGCCAAGGGGTTCGGGGCCTATGCAATCGCGATCTCTGAGCCGATGGCGTGGGCCGCCGTCAAGCTCACCTTGTTGGTGGCCGCGATCGCAGTGCCCCTGAATCTCGTGTTTGGCGTGGCGGCCGCGTGGGCAATCGCCAAATTCGATTTTCGCGGCAAGAGCACGCTGATCACGCTGATCGACTTGCCTTTCGCCGTTTCGCCGGTCATCGCCGGCCTGATCTTCATTCTGATCTTTGGCAATAACGGCTGGTTCGGCGGGTATCTTCGAGCCCATCACATACGCGTCGTGTTCGCAGTTCCCGGCATCGTTCTCGCGACCATCTTCGTCACCTTTCCGTTCATCGCCCGCGAACTCATCCCCATCATGCAGGCACAGGGCAAGGATGCTGAAGAGACGGCGCTTTCGCTCGGAGCCACAGGTTGGCAGACCTTTTGGCGTGTGACGCTGCCCAATATCCGCTTGGGACTCCTGTACGGCGTCCTTTTGTGCAATGCCAGGGCCATGGGAGAGTTTGGCGCGGTTTCCGTGGTCTCCGGACACATTCGCGGGTTGACCAACACGCTGCCGCTGCACGTTGAGATTCTGTACAACGAATATAACTACACCGCGGCCTTTGCGGTGGCATCGCTGCTCGCCTTGCTGGCGCTGCTGACGCTGGCGGGAAAAAACTTTCTCGAACGGCGACAGCCGGAGCTGCGTCATGCGGCCCGGGTGATGCGCAATAGAACTCAGAGGAGAAGCCGATGAGCATCGCGTTGCGCGGTGTGAGCAAGCAGTTCGGTGAATTCGCGGCCGTCGAAAACATCAATCTGGACATCTCCAGCGGCGCCTTGATGGCGCTATTGGGGCCTTCGGGCTGCGGCAAGACGACCCTGCTTCGCATCATTGCCGGTCTGGAAACGCCCGACTCGGGAGAGGTGCTATTCGACGGTCAGGATGCGACCTCGTGGCCCATCGCCGACCGCAAAGTCGGATTCGTGTTTCAAAGCTACGCCCTGTTCCGTCACATGACCGTGTTCGAGAATGTCGCCTTCGGACTGAAAGTAAAGCGCCGGCGCGATCGGCCTGCGGCGTCGGAGATTCGCAAGAAGGTGCAGGAGCTGCTGGCGCTGGTGCAGCTCGAGTGGTCGCACGATCGATTCCCTGCGCAGCTGTCCGGGGGCCAGCGGCAACGGGTGGCGCTGGCGCGAGCCATGGCCGTGGATCCCAAGGTCTTGCTGCTGGATGAGCCCTTCGGCGCGCTGGACAGCCAGGTTCGCCACGAACTGCGCCGCTGGCTGCGACGTCTGCACGACGAACTGCATTTCACCAGCATCATCGTGACTCACGATCAACAGGAAGCGATCGAAGTCGCGGATACGGTAGTGGTCTTGAATAGAGGCCGCATCGAGCAGCTAGGCGTTCCCGAAGAGATTTATGACCTGCCGACCTCGGCCTTCGTGCATCGCTTCCTGGGCCAGGTCAACGAGCTGCCGGTCAAGTGGCGCGACGGCCGCGCCTACCTGGGGCCAATCGACATATCGGCGCCCGATGTCCTCGAGCCCGCTGACGGTAAACAGATCGCCTTGGTTCGGCCTCACGAAATCGAGATCGGTCCAGGCCCGGGCTGGCCGGCGACCGTGGTCGCCGTCAGGGTGATCGGACCCATCGTGCGTCTGGATCTTTGCGCCGAAGGTCAACCGATTCATGAGCCGCTGGAGGCGGAAATCAGCCGCGAGCGATTTGAAGCGGAGAGTTTCGCCGTCGGCCAGAAAGTAGCGCTGCGCTTCAGGCGCTGGCAGGTATATCCCGCGCCAGCTTGACGGCCAACCCGAGGTCGTTCGAGGGTTGATAGGCGGCCGTGAACGTCGAGAATGCCGTAGCGGCGTCCTCGATATCCGCATCCGACAACTCGAAACTGTTGAAACCGCAGCGCGCCAGGAAGAACAGCTGATCGCGGCGTACGTAGCCGGCGGCGCGCAGCTCGCCTTTGAAATTCCAGCGCTCGCGCAGCAGCCGGCCCTGACTATAGCCGCGTCCCTCGCTGGGACCTGAGAATTGCGCGGCGATCAGCGAAAAGTAGCGAAGATCCGCTGCCAGCTGCTCCACATTATCGGCGGGCAAGAGCAGCACGCCTAAGCGGCTGCCGCGCGCGAGCCACGAGTCGCGCCCGGTCTGCCATTGATCGAAGGTCACGATCAACGGCGCCAGCGGATCGTCGACTGCTTCGCTCGAGTACCGCCAAGCATCGACAACGATCTGGCGGTCACGCAGCAATCGGCGCGGCATACACCCTCTCTTTGAACGGCTTCACGCCGAGGCGGCGCACGGTGTCCAGGAACCGCTCGTCGGGGTGGCGCTGTTCGACGTATACGTCCAACAGCCGCGCGATGGTCTCGGCGACCTCGAGCTTGGCAACCGACGGACCAATTACGGTGCCCAAAGAGGCGTCGCTGCCCGCCGCGCCGCCGATGGTGATCTGGTACCACTCCTCGCCGCCCTTATCGACGCCGAGAATGCCGATGTTGCCGACATGATGATGTCCGCAGGCATTCATGCAGCCAGACATCTTGAGGTCCAGTTCGCCCAGGTCGTAGACGTAATCGTAATCGTCGAAGCGCTCGTTGATGAGCTTCGCGACATCGATGGAACCCGCGTTCGCGAGACTGCAGAAGTCCAGTCCCGGGCAGCAGATCATATCGGTCAAGGTGCCGATGTTGGGAGTTGCGAGCCCGGCGTTTTCCAGGATCTGCCACAGTTCGTGGGTTCTGTCCTGTTCGACGTCCGCAAGCAGCAGGTTCTGCGTGTGGGTCACCCTGATTTCACCGAAGCTGTAGCGATCGGCAAGATCTGCGAGCAATTCCATCTGCGAGTCGGTGGCATCGCCCGGGGCGACGTCGGGCTTTTTGAGCGAAACATACACGGCCCGATATCCCGGTACTTTGTGTGCGTTTGTGTTGTAGCGATACCAAGCGCGAAACGCCGCGGATTTGCCGGCATCGGGGCTGGTGTTAGGCAGGACGCGGTAGGCGGGCGGATCAAAGAAGCGCCGCATGCGCGCAACCTCTGCGTCATCGACGCGCAGACTCCCGTCCTTGATCCGCTGCCACTCGGCCTCCACCCGCTTGGTGAATTCCTCCACCCCCAAGGCGCGCACCAGAATCTTGATGCGGGCCTTGTTGAGATTGTCGCGGCGTCCTTCCAGATTGTAAATGCGCAATATCGCTTCCAGATAGGAGAGCAGATGCTCGCGCGGCAGGAATTTTCGCACCACGTGTCCAATGACGGGGGTGCGTCCCAGACCGCCGCCGGCCAGGATTTCAAATCCGAGATCGCCGTTCGGACCACGCACGATATGCACGCCGACGTCGTGAACCTGCGATGCGGCGCGGTCTTTGGGCGCCCCAGTAACCGCAATCTTGAATTTTCGCGGCAGATAAGTGAATTCCGGATGAAACGTCGACCATTGACGGATGAGTTCGCACCATGGCCTCGGATCCTCGAGCTCATCGGGCGTTATGCCGGCCAGGTGATCCGATGTCGTGTTGCGGATGCAGTTGCCGCTGGTCTGGATGGCATGCATTTCAACTTCGGCGAGCATCGCCAGAATATCCGGGACTTCCTCCAGCTTGGGCCAGTTGAATTGTATATTTTGGCGAGTGGTGAAATGCCCGTAGCCGCGATCGTAGCGGCGCGCAATTTTCCCGAGCGTGCGCAGTTGCGTGGATGACAGCAGACCATAGGGTAGCGCGACCCGCAGCATCGGTGCGTGACGCTGAATGTAGAGGCCGTTGCGCAAGCGCAAGTGCCTAAATTCATCCTCGCTCAAGCTTCCGGCCAGAAATCGCCGGGTTTGGTCGCGGAACTGCGCCACGCGCTCATTCACGAGGGCCCTGTCGGTTGGGTCATACCGATACATCCTCCAACCATACTGCGCATGTGCAGCACAGCGCCAATTACCGCGCGGCATGAGCTTATGACTGCCCATCCTTGTCAATGAGTGCCGATCCTTGTCAATCTGTGCAGCAGTTCCATTTTTTAGCACCTGAAAACCGTGATTTGTTTAGCAGAGGTAATCTTAGGTTCGGCGCAGCATCGCGGGGGTAACAAAGGGTCCCCCATTGGCAAAAGATCTCACGGAAGTATCGGTCGCACCGGACACTTTTCACGTCTCACCTGAGCCCATGCTCATGATTGCCGATTTGCACGGCGCTCTGGCGCTCTGCCTTCACGACGAAGGCAGAGGTGTGGGCGGCCTGCTCCATCTTAAATTCATGGGCGGCACGGGGCGCCCCAGCGATGTGACCGACAATACATTGAGCTCCGTTCTGGTGGTGCTCGATCGCTTCAAGCGCGCCGTGCTTGGCAATGGATCGCCGCGCGACGAGGTGCAAGCGCGGATTCTGGCGCATGCGCTGCCGCCGACTGATGCCGGCGAGCCCAGTGCCTCCTTGGTCGATTTGATTCAGGCAGATCTTGCCGACGGCAAGATTGCCTGCGGCTCCCAAACCATGCGCCGAACCGAGGGGGTTCGCGTGTGTTTCCAACCCTTCGAAGGCCGCGTATGGATATGCGGGCCGAATGACCTGCGATCAGCCGGCAGGGCGCATCACTCCGTAGGTTGATTTCATTATAAGATTCCCCCCTTCAAGAGGGGTCAGTCATGCGGTTCGCCGTACTTGCTGCAGTCATCTTCGTGAGTTCGTGCGCGACCGATCGGCTGGCCTTGGCACCGCCGCCGGGAGTGGATTTCACCGGCAATTGGAAGCTCAATGAGGCAGACAGCGATGATCCGATGCACCTCACGCAAGCTGCCAGCAACCCTGCTTCGGCCGGTCCCGCCGGCAGCGGCGGTACGGGTGGGGCGGGCGGTCGGGGAGGCCGCGGCGGGGCAGGCGGCAGTACGCTTGGGAATCAGCCGCTTATGGGTCCTGCAACCCCATCGTTCGGTGCCGTGGGCGAAGGTCTGCGCTGGCCAGGAAAACTACTCGAGATCAAGCAGGTAGCCGGCGTCGTGGCGTTTACGTCGGAGGGCAAAAACCGCATATGCCAGCCGACGGATACGGAAAGAAAGCCTCATCATCACAACAGCGACTCGGACCGCGACGCTCTACCGGCGGCACGCGATATCCCGCCGCCGCGGTGCGGATGGTTGGAAAAGACGCTCATTATTGAAAGCCGCGATCCCGATGCCCGCCCTCCGTTCGAAGAGCGTTACAGCATCTCCGAGGACGGCAAACGGCTGGTCGAAATGGTGGGCTTCAAGGGCGGCCGCTCCAACGGATTTACGATGTCTCGCGTTTGGGACCGGGTGCTGTAACCGTAATAAAAAGGCCGGGCTAAGCCCGGCCTTTAAGTCCCCATGCCTCTCGCGGCGCTTTGTTAGTATGCGCCCGACGATCGATCGGTCATTTTTTGTTCCCTACGCCCTATGGCGCGCGAGCAACACTCTAGCCTTGCGCAGCTGCCGAAGCTAGCCCTATTGCAAAGAAGTGTGAAAATTAATGTTGCACAAAAGCAACATCCGTCAAGGCGGCGGAAGCAGCCGCGGAAGTTCGAGTATTCTACGAAATTGGGGGAACCTGTGACGAAGCTAAAACCGGCCACGTCTGCCGCGACCGTGCGCACTCGCCGCGCGTATTTTGACTTTAAATTTGGGCAGCTGCACGTGCGGACCGCATTTCCAACGACCGGAGGATTCGGCGAGCAAGTCACCTTGTTTTGTCTGCATCCCGCACGAAGCTCGAGCCGCATTTTCGCGCGATTCTTGCCGGAAATCGCCGATGTCCGCTCGGTGTATGCGCCTGATTTGCCCGGCTGCGGAGAATCGGATCCCGCTCCGAATGCCAGCGTAGCCGCCGCCGCAGATGCCATTTCCGATCTCGCGAATGATTTACGGCTGCGCCAGATCGATGTACTGGGCATATCCGACGGCGCTGCCGTGGCCCTGGAACTTGCCGCGGCGAGGAATGACATCGTGCGGCGCGTTGTCGTGGTGGGAGTCCCGGGAGTGGAGCGGCTGCCGAGAGTGATGCAGCAGAGCGTGGTCATGCTGAGCGGTCGCGGCCCGGAGCAGGCGCGTCACAGCATCAAAGCTGCCGTGCCCAATGCCAGGTTCGTCGATGTCGCCGACCATGCGGAAGATTCATTTGAGGCCAATCCCAAGAACTTGGCGGCGCAGATCGGCGCATTCTTGACAGGCCCCTGAGCCCGTTGTGCGGCTCAATAAATACATCAGCGAGACGGGCGTCTGTTCGCGGCGCGAGGCCGACAAGTGGATTGAGGCGGGCCGTGTAACGTGCAACGGACAGAAAGCCGCCTTGGGAACTCAGGTAGCCTCAGGTGATGAGGTTCGAATCGACGGCAAGTTGATCGGCGTCAAGAAAAAACCAATTTACATTGCCTTGAATAAACCGGTCGGCATCATCTGCACAACTGAAACCAACATCAAAGACAACATCATCGAGCACGTTCGCTACCCGGAACGCATTTTCCCCGTCGGACGGCTGGACCGGGATTCCGAAGGTTTGATGCTGCTGACCAACGACGGCGATATCGTCAACGAGATCCTGCGTTCAGAGAACAATCATGAAAAGGAATACCTGGTCACGGTCGACCGGCCCATCACGGATTTGTCGCTCCGCATGATGGCCGACGGCGTAAAAATCATGGGAGAAAAAACCAAGGCCGCCAAGGTCTCCCGCATCGATTCCCAATCCTTTCGCATCATTCTCACGCAGGGATTGAACCGGCAAATCCGGCGCATGTGCTCCGCGCTCGGCTACAAAGCGCAGCGGCTGCAGCGCGTGCGCATCATGAACATCCGCTTAGGCGGCTTGAATCCCGGCCAATGGCGCCATCTGACGGCCGCCGAACTCGCGGAGCTGCTGCCGCATTCTTAAGCTGGCCTACGGCCGCAGCGCCGAGGAGGCGATGCCATCCGACCACTGGCGGCCGCTGCTGATGCGCCAATCCGGGTCTTCGGCCTTATCGGCCAGCCAGCGGTAGAAGTCGCGCCCTTGATTGGTCCAATAGGAATAGCTGAACAGCACACCGCCGGTGCTGGATTTAACCGTAAAGCGGCGGCGGAATCCGAAGCTGGCCAGACCGCGGGTGCACGTGATCCGCGGCGAGTTCTCGGCTAACCCATATTGATTCGGGCCGATCTGCAGCCGCAGGCGTCCGCCTTGACCATAGACGCAGATATTCGGTCCCGATGGACGGATCAGCGCGATGCCGTGCACCAAGGGTGGCGGAGAGTCGCATGCGGTCCAAGTGCCGCCAAGCGCATGCCATTGCAGCACCATGCTTTGGCGGCGGAAATCGATGACCGAAATGGTAGTCGCGTGATCGGTTGCCATGCCGTCAAGCATGCACCATTGGCTAGCGCGAGCGCGAGCGCGAGGGTGAGGGTGAGGGTGAGGGCGCCGGCGACGGCGAGTCGGCGAACGCGCTCTGTACGACGCCGGCGGTGAGAATTTGCGGAAGAACCAGCGGTTCAGCACCGCGCTTCGAATTGTAAACCACATACAGAGGTACACCGGCCCGTCCAAAAGCCGCCAGCGCGTGCGTGATCGCGGGATCTCGGTTGGTCCAATCGCCTTTCATCAATGTGACTTTCTTGTCGCGAAAGATCTCCTGCACGGCGGAATCGGAAAAGGCGTTGCGCTCGTTGACGAGACAGGTCAAGCACCAGCTGGCCGTGAAGTTCACGAGCAATGGGCGGCCCGCGGCATTCAGTTCGGAAACGCGCGCCGCACTGTAGGGTTCCCACGCCTCGCCGTCCTGCTTGGATTGTGTCGATTCTGCTGAAGCCGCCGCCGCCACATCGGCAAAGCGCACGGGCAAGATCACTGCAATCAGCAGCGCCGCAACCGCCGTGACGAGAACGGTAAGCCGGCCGCCGCCCGAGGTCGAACGTGATTTTTGAAATGCCCAGGCGGCCAACCCAATGAGGACGGTGCCCGCCAAGGCCGCGCCCAAGCCGAATGAGGATGTCTCATGGGACAGCACCCATAGCAGCCAAGCTGCCGATGCGTAAATTGGAAAGGCAAAAACCTGCTTCAGCGTGTCCATCCACGCACCCGGCTTCGGCAACACGCGGCGCATCCAGGGTGCAAAGGATAGCAGCACGTAGGGCAGCGCCAACCCAAAACCCAACGCCGCGAAAATGCACAGCGCATTCAGTGCCGATTGCGTGAGAGCCGCGCCAAGCGCGGGCGCCATGAACGGCGCGGTGCATGGCGTCGCCACCAGGGTCGTGAGTAATCCGGTAAAGAACGACGCGCTGTAGCCATCACCGTGCGTCAGTCCGTCGCCGATTCCGGCGAGTCCGCCGCCGAATTCGAAGACGCCAGACAGGTTCAGGCCCACCGCGAGCAGCAAGTACACCAGCAGCGTGACGAACAGCGGCGACTGCAGCTGGAAGCCCCAGCCGATCTCCTCTCCCCCGGCGCGCAGCGCGAGAAGCACGGCTGCGAGGGCGAGCATCGAACTGATGACGCCGGCGGCAAACACCAGTCCCTTCACTCGAACGGCGGCCGGATCCTTCTTGGCTTGCTCGACGACGCTAATGGCCTTGATCGACAACACCGGAAACACGCACGGCATCAAATTCAATATCAGTCCGCCCAGCATGGCGAGCAGCAACAGCATGGGAAGCGAGTGTTCGGCTTCCTTGCCCTGACTCAAGGTGCCCTGGCTCAAAGGTGCGAAGCGCGGACCGGCTTTGGCCTGCTCTGCCCCGGCGCCGGAGAAGTCAGCGGCGATCTCGATAGGTACGTTTTGCGATTCTGAGCCGTTCTGTTCCGTCGCCACCAGCACGCCGCGAATGACCCCGGCCTTGGGTGGTTGATAACCCAGCTTCATCGAAAGTTCGACGGCATCTTTGCCGCGAGTCAATGTCTGCGGAGCGGCGTACTCGATCCCGCCCTCATCGTAGGGGAAGAAGGCCAGCGACTTGATTTGCGAGAGCGTCGCGCCCCATTCCTTGCCGAGCGATATGATCAGTTGGTCGCCTTGAATTCTGGCGGCGGTCGCTGCCGGCTCTGCACTGGGCAATTCACTGCGCGCGGCCGCAAAGATCGAAGAATCCGCAGGGTCAACGCCGCCCGGCTGGGCGCTCGTGGGCAGCTTCAATTGAAGGTCCGCGCTTTCCGGGATGCACACATCTGAACAAACCAACCAGCTCGCCTTTGCCGCGAGCGTCAGCGGCGCGCCGGCCTTCAAATCCTTCGGAGCGGTGATCTGCACCAGGTGCACGGCGTGCTTGGCGTAGCCGTAATTCACGAGCGGTGCAATTTCGAAGCGGTGCGGCGTGGTCCAAACGATGTCTCCCGCCGCGAATCCGGGCGGCAGTTGCCAGGTCAGTTTGGTCGCCTCGCCGGAATCGCCAGGATTTCGCCAATAGGTATGCCAGCCGTCGCGGATATCGAGATCCAAGGCAATCCAGAACACCTGGCCGGGAGCCACGGCGCTGACTTCACTGACCAGACGCGCCTTGACATTATCGCTGGCCACCACGCTGCCCGACAGGGCATGGGCCGAGGACGAGGCCAGCAACCAGCCGATCAGCCAAATCTTGAGTGCGCGCATAAGCCTATGTTACCGAATTGGCCCCGAATAAGAGCGCCCAGGCTCCGCGGCTGTGGATCGTCTCACAGTATGTGCCGGCCGCACCGCAGGTGCCGGCAATACCGCTGGTCGGCCGCTTGAGCTAATGTGTCGCCCAACGATGCCGCCCATGACAGAAAACTACGTAGATCGCATTCTCAAGGCAAAGGTCTACGACGTGGCTGTCGAGACGTCGCTGGAAACCGCACCGCGGTTGTCGCGGCGTTTGAGCAATCACATCTTGTTCAAACGAGAAGACCTGCAGCCGGTGTTTTCGTTCAAAATTCGCGGCGCATACAACAAGATCGCTCAACTGTCGCCGATCAGTGCGCAGCGCGGGGTCATCTGCGCCTCGGCCGGCAATCACGCGCAGGGAGTCGCTCTAGCCGCGCGCACGCGCGGAATTCCGGCGGTCATCGTCATGCCGCTGACCGTGGCCGAGATCAAGATTCAGGCAGTCGCCGACTTTGGCGGCGAGATCATTCTGCACGGAGATGACTACGATCAAGCCTATGAGCACGCGACGGAACTCGCCCGCCGGCGAGGACTCGTGTTCGTCCATCCCTTCGACGATCCCGACGTGATCGCCGGTCAGGGCACGATTGCCATGGAGGTATTGCGCCAGCATCACGGCGACAGCATCGACGCCATTTTTGTCCCGGTAGGCGGCGGCGGCTTGATCGCGGGCATCGCCTCGTATGTCAAATCCCTGTATCCGCGCATCAAGATGATCGGTGTGGAACCGGAGGACGCGGCCAGCATGTACGAGTCGCTGCGAGCGGGCAAGCGCGTCACGCTCGATCGGGTCGGCATGTTCGCCGACGGCGTGGCCGTGCGGCGTGTGGGCGAGGAGACCTTTCGCCTCGCGCGCCAGTATGTCGATGAAATCATTCTCGTGACCACCGATCAGATCTGCGCCGCCATCCAGGACATCTTTCAAGACACTCGCTCGATTGCCGAACCGGCGGGCGCTCTGGCGGTCGCCGGAATCAAGAAATACGTGGCGCGCGAGACCTGCAAGGAACGAACCTTCATCGCCATCAACGGCGGCGCGAATATGAATTTCGATCGGTTGCGCTACGTGTCCGAGCGCGCGGATATCGGCGCGCAGCGCGAAGCGCTGTTCGCGGTGGAGATGCCGGAAACGCCGGGTTCGTTCCTGCGCTTTTGCGAACTGTTGGGGAAGCGCAGCGTCACAGAATTCAATTATCGCTACGCCGATCTGCAGGCCGCGCATGTATTCGTGAGCCTGGCGCTTAGTCAGGGAAGAAGCGAGCGCGACGAGCTTCTGGCCGCGATCACCGCCGCGGGTTACAGCGTCCGCGACATGACGGACAACGAGATGGCGAAGCTGCATGTGCGCTACATGGTGGGCGGCCAGGCGCGCGGCATCGCCGACGAGTGCCTGTACCGATTCGAGTTCCCTGAACGCCCCGGGGCACTGCTCAAGTTTCTGCAGGCCATCGGCACCGGCTGGAACATCAGCTTGTTCCACTATCGAAATCACGGATCAGACTACGGCCGCGTGCTCGCGGGTATTCAAGTGCCGGCGGCCACGCGCACCGACTTCCTATTGCATCTCAACGAGCTGCAATACGCATACACCGAAGAAACCGACAACGCGGCCTACAAGATTTTTCTCGGCGCTTGAGCGCCGCTCGCGAGAATTCGCGCGGCCGCGCCGGCGCCCGCGTCGGCGCTAGTGCGAAGTGCTGGCGGTTTGCAGCGGCGGCGGATTCGAACGCGCCGCCTTCAGCCACTCCTGTGCACGGCGCACGGAAACATCCTCGGGTCCGCGCGCCTGCAGCAGCACGGGCAGCGCTTCTTCCAGCTCTTTGGCGGCATCGCCGGATCTGTTCAGATGCTCCAGCGCATAGGCGTGAATGGCGCGCGCCTGCGCCAACAACGGGCTCGATTCCGAGGAAGTTGCGGTCCAAATCTTCACCGACTCGCCGCTGAGAACCAGCGCTTCGTTGGCTTTGCCGCGATCGACCAAGAGACGTGCGAGATGCATGAGAGCAGAGGCGCGATACTGATGGTTGGCGGGCAGTGACTTGTCGTAATTGGCGAGCGCCTGGCGGAATTCGCTTTCGGCCCCAGCCAGATCGCCCTTGTCGTGCAGAAGAATCGCCAGGCTCACGCGAGAGTATGCGATCGTGTAGTGATCCGGCCCATAAAGCGACAGTCTGACATCGAGCGCACTGCGCAGCAGAGGCTCCGCCTCGGCGAGACGTCCTTCGCGCTGCAGCAGCAGACCGTAATTGGCCTTGGTGATGACGGTCTCCGGATGCCGATCACCGTAGGCACGCTCTTCACGCTGGAGCGCATCGACGAAAAGCGCCTCAGCTTGCTGCAAATCTCCCGTGTATTGTGCGACCAGCGCCAAATTCTGCAGTCGGTACGCGATTCGTGGATGATCATCTCCAAGCACGCGCCGATCGAGATCCAGAGCCCGCTCGTAGGTTTGCCGCGCCAGCGTCCACTGCTGCTCGCGCGTGTAAACGGTCGCTAGGTCACCGAGCACCAAGGACAGGTCGGGTTGCGGGGCCTGGCTCCGCTGCAGAATGCCAAGGCTGCGTATGTAGAGGTCCTTGGCCTCGCCGAGTTGCCCCTGCTGAAATCGAAGCATGCCAAGCGCCCAGAGCGCGTGCCCAGACGCCACGCTGGCGGCGCCGGCGTTGTTTTGGGCCAGATGCAATGCTTCCTGCAGCGGGGCTTCTGCCGCTGAGAAGTCGCCCGCTCCAACGCGCGCGCGTCCCAGTTCCAGCAGAGTGTCGATGCGGGAGCTGTCCTGGGGCCGGGACTGAATCTGCAGCGCCTCGTCCAAGAGGGGTATCGCTTCCTGGTACTGCCCCAGGCTGTCATACACGGACCCGACCGTTGCCAGCAGCGCCGCCTTGGTCACCGGCTGGTCCTTCAAGCCCGCTTGCAGACGTTTCGCGCCGGAGTCGAGCAATTCGCGCGCGGTCACTTGGTTGCCGCGATTCTCTTCGGGATCCGACAGCTTGAACAAATTCACCAAGAAATTCGAAACTTCCTCCGCCCGGGCACGTTCGTGCTCGGCGCGCTCGCGCTGCTGCGCAACCCGGTCGCGTTCAGCAGCGATCCGGATGGACTGCATGTATGTCGTCACAGCGAACGCCATCACCAACATCGCGACGCTGCCGCCGGCGGCCACCCCCAACCAGTGGCGTCTGACGAACTTGGCGGTTCGATAGGACAGTGTGTCGCTTCGCGCGATCACCGGCATTCCATCAAGAAATCGCTGAATGTCGCTCGCCATCTGCTGAGCGGACGCGTAGCGGCGCTCAGGTTCCTTGCTCATGGCCATCAACACGATGTTGTCGAGATCGCCGCTCAATATGCGCCTCAGGCGTTTGGCGCTCGTACTGCGAGCCTCCGCAATATTGCGCGGCTCTTGCGAGTCATCCACGTTGACGGCATGGCTCGGCGGCGGCGGATCTTTCTCGCAGATGGCGCGCTCGATTTCGGTCAGGCGCACCGACGAAATGACAAATGGCCCCGATCCTGCGAGCAATTTGTAGAGCAGCACGCCCAGAACATAGACGTCGCTCGCCGTGGTGATTGCCTGTCCGCGAACCTGTTCCGGACTCGCGTGGTCTGGAGTCATGATTCGGATATCGGCATGCGTCATCGCGAGCGTGTAGTTTGCGGCTTGGCGGTCGTCCAGCAGTTTTGCAATCCCGAAGTCCAGCAGCTTGGGAACGCCTGCGGCGGTGACCAGTATGTTCGATGGTTTGAGATCACGATGAACAATGAGGTTTTGGTGCGCAGAGTGCACCGCGGCGCAAACTGTCTGAAACAACCTCAGGCGCGCGGTTATATCGAGCTTGTTGGCGTCGCAAAAGGCATCGATGGCAATGCCCTCGACGTACTCCATGACGATATACGCACTCCCATCGGGCAGCGAGCCGCCATCCAGCAGATGTGCGATGTTCGGATGATCGAGTTGGGCCAGAATCTGGCGCTCCAACTTGAGCCGGGAGTGCATTCCGACCGCCAGCGCTCCGCCATGCACGACCTTGATGGCAACCTGTTGTTCGAACTGGGCATCGGCGCGTTCAGCCAGGTACACCTCGCCCATACCGCCGGTGCCCAAGGTGCGCAGTACCCGATACGGTCCTATACGATCTCCCATCATTTCAAGAGCATGCGCCCCCATCAGGGTGGTCTGCAAACCGCCCCGGCCCTTGCGGGCGGGGGCACCATGCGTGTATGTAAGCACTGCCCTTTGGCGAAAACCTGGGAGCTGGACTCAAATGCCCAACGGACACGACTCGAATAAAGCGCCTCCGCCACCTCCGCCTCCGCCGCCCCCGCCGCCCAGCGGGCCCGGAAAACTGACTCCGCAAGATGGCGGCAGCTTGCCCCCGCAGCCGAACATCAAACGAGCCGCCGCAGTGGGCGGCGCCATAGGGGGCGTCATTGGCGGTGTCATCGGTGCGGTGATCGGCAGCTGCCTGCACTTGCATTGATTGGATAGCGTGACCTCGTACCAAGCGCTGCGGCAGCCGCGGCACGAGACCTTAAGGCTGCGGGGACTCGACATGCATTTGACTCGTTGGGGGCCGGAGCCCTCGGCGCTCGAGTCTCCGGTGTTCCTGCTGCACGGGTGGCTGGATGCCGGTGAGACGTTTCAATTGCTGGTGGATGCATTCAAAAAGGACTGGCCCATCGTCGCGCCGGATTGGCGTGGTTTCGGCCGTAGCGAGTGGCCGCAGGAGGGCTACGGATTTCCCGACTATCTTGGCGATTTCGACGCGTTGATGGATGAGATTTCTCCGCTCGCCCCCGCGTACATCGTCGGCCACAGCATGGGCGGCAATATTGCCAACCTCTATGCGGGAATCCGACCGGAACGCGCGCGCTGCGTGGTAAATCTCGAAGGGTTCGGACTCCCGAGAACATCCGCGAAGGACGCGCCCAAGCGGATGCGCAAGTGGCTCGATCAGATAAAAAATCCGGCTATCGAAAAGAACTATAATTCCTTCGAGCAATTGACTGCGGTTATTCAATATCGCTATCCGCGATTTTCCCCGGCGACTGCCGCCTTCGTCGCCCGGGTTTGGGGAATGCCCGATGAGGACGGCCGCGTGCGGCTGGCAGCGGACCCGCGTCATCATTGGGTCAATCCGATCCTCTACAAGCGCGAGGACGCGGAGGCAACCTGGCTGGAAATTCGCGCTCCTTTACTGATGCTGCGGGGCGAAGAATCGGAGTATCTGAGACGGTTGGGGGCCGATGGCACCCTTGAGGCGCTCGAGCGCGCGCATCCCGGCGTCGAGCTCGCGAGCGTCGCGGGGGCGGGACACATGCTGCACATTGAGCGGCCGGAATTGGTCGCGCCGCTCATCGAGAATTTTTTGGATGCGCATTGAATGATTCGCAGAATTTATCCGACTCGATTCGGACAATTGCATCTGCGCAGCAATGAAGGCAAGGGGGTTCCGATCGTGCTGCTGCACACCTCGCCGCGTTCCGGCGCCATGTGGGAGACGCTGCAGGAGCGGCTGGACAGGCCCACCCACGCGCCGGATCGCTTGGGTTACGGGTACTCCGATGCACCCCCCGGGGCTTTGTCCCTGGAGCAATATGCGCAGAGCACCGTGGACGGACTCAAGGCCGCGGGGATGGCCGGCCCCATCGACCTCCTGGGCGTGCACACCGGTTCCATCGAGGCCATCGAGATCGCACATCAACTAGGCTCTCAGGTGCGCAGGCTGCTCGCCGTCGGCATGCCGCTCTTCACCGCCGAGGAACAGCAGCGTCAGCTCGAAAAATACAGCGAGCAGCCGCTGAAGCCGGCGACCGAGGGCGGCCATGTGCTGGGTGCGTGGCGCGGCCAATTTGCATTGCGCGAACCCCCGCACGATCTTGCCGCTACGCATCGCCGGTTCGTCGAACATGTGCTCGCGGCGAACCCGGGCGCGGCCTTTCGCGCCGCGTGCGGCTACGCGGTCGACAATAAATTGAAAACGCTCAAATCGCCGCTGACGGTGTTTGCCCCGCACGATGACATCATCGAGCAGACGGTGCGAGTCAAACCGCTGCTGAAAATCGACGCCAATTATGTCGATCTGCCGGACCTGGGTCTTGATTTGTTCGACAAGGCGCTCGACCGGATGGTGATCCTGGTGAATCGGCACCTGCCGCCCTGACCCAGGATCACACGATGACGCAACAAAATTTGAAAAGGGTGGGTCTGATCGTCGTGTTCTTGTGGTTTTTCGTCGGCGGCTACTTTCATTTCGCGGCGACAGACGGAGAGATGCGCATCGTGCCGCCTTTCATCCAGTGGCCGCGGGCCGCCGTGCTGGTGAGCGGTGTTTTCGAATTGTTGGGCGCGATCGGAATACTGATTCCGGCCACGCGCCGCGCGGCCGGTGTCGGGTTGTTTCTGCTGACAATCGCCGTTACTCCCGCAAATGTCTACATGCTGCAGCATGCGGAATTGTTCAGCGTTCCGCGTTGGGCACTCATCGTTCGTTTGCCGTTCCAAGCGGCACTGCTCGCGCTCATCGGCTGGAGCACTTGGCCTGCCCAGAATCGCCGGCCGGCCGTTCACGGCGCAGACTGACCCGAGCGTCGACAGCCAAGCCGCGATATCTTACGATCGGACCATGCCTACGGCACCGAAATTAACCGGCTTGTCCGGAAACGAGATCTATTGCATGCGCCTCAAAGGGCTCATCCCGAGCGGCGTCGTGATCGGCAACAGCATTCAGTCGATGGGCCTTCTCGGCGGCGTGCGTTCCGCGTTCCGCGGCATCGTGGGCGGGGAGATCCCCGATGTGACGCAGATGATTCACGACGGCCGCGCGGCAGCCTCTACGCGCATGAGGGCGGAAGCGGATCGCGAACAAGTGCACGGTGTGGTCGGCGTGACGTCGGAACTGCGCAGCTTGAGCGGCAACTCGGAGTTCTTGTTCGTGGGCTCGGGGGTCAGCGGCGGTCCAGGCACCGCGCTGTTCACCAGCGCCGGCGATGCGCAGGAGTTGTACTGCCACATGGATGCGGGCTACGAACCGAAGGAATTCGTCTTCGGCAACATCGCCTACTCGGTGGGAGCGGTCGGCGGCATTGCTGGAACACTGAAGACCCTGGTGCGCGGCGAGATAAAAGAGTTCAGCGACGTATTCAATGTCACGCGCCATCACGCGCTCGACCGGCTGGTTTCGCACGCGAGAGCGGTGCGAGCCAACGCGGTGGTCGGCGTGCGGACCAACGTGCTGCATTTTGCCGGCTTTCACGAGATGTACATGTCCGGGACCGCCGCTTTTCACGCGTTGCTGCCGGCGGAAACGCAAGCCGCACCGGTGAGCAGCGATCTGACCGGTGAGGAGTTGTGGGGAATGACGCAACTCGGATACATGCCGATCAAGCTGCTCATTTCGACCTCGGTCTACTCGCTCGGCGCCATCGGCGGAATCATGGCGGCATTCCAGAGCTTGGGCAGAGGTGAGCTCGGCGATCTGACCACGCTCGTTTACGATGCCCGAGAGCAGGTTTTCGATCGATTAAAAAATGAGGCGGCGGCGCTGGGTGCGGAAGAAGTGGTGGGGATCAAAACGTATATCGTCGAACTCGGCTCGAGCTTGGTTGAAATCTTCGCAGTAGGCACCGCGATCCGCAAGCTGCAGGGCATCGCAGTTCAGACGGCGGCGTTGCCGGCGCAAGCCATCATTCGCGATAAGGACACCTGGTGGAACGGTTCCACCGGCTTCGAGATCCAAACGCTGCGCGCCGGCGGCTGAGGCAGGAATCCGTAAATGACCCGATTGCGTGCAGGGCGCCCACCCACGATTGCAGCGCTCATTGTGCCGCTGATTCTGGGCGCGGCATCGAGCGCAGTGTCGGCTGCGGGGGTCAGCGCATACATACCACTGAACCTCGAGCCGGAAATGGAACGGCAGATCGAGCGGGTGCTGATTCTCGCCGACGAACCCATCCTCAAACGCCCGTTTGCGGTTGCGCTGGTGCAATTGGCGCTGCCGCAAGCCTGCAAAATCGACCGACCCCTGTGTACCCGGGTGGCGAAATACCTGGAGCGCTATTCGCGCGACTATGCGGTCACGCACGCCAGTTTCACCGCAGCCGTGACGCACGGCGATGGGGTGGTGCCGAATCAGCATGGGCTGCCCGTGGACAGTGCTTTTGAAGGGTCGATCGTGGCCTTTGTGCAGCCGAACGACTATGTGTTGGCGAGCGCGGGCGCCATTGCATACAACGGGCGCACGGTCCCGACCGGATCGCAGATAAGCCTTGGAACCAACTGGGCTCAGCTCGACGTCGGCTATCGAGATCATTGGTTCTCGCCGATGACGGACAGCAGCTCGCTGATCAGTACCGAGGCGCCGACCATGCCCTCGGCCACCTTGTCGAACTACGAACCCCTCACGCGCTTGGGCTTCCAATACGAGTTCTTTCTCGCTCGCATGTCATCGAATCAGATTTTGTATCAAGGTACCGAGGCTGTCGGCGACCCAAGGCTGTTCGGCGCGCAATTGTCCATTGAGCCCTTCAGCGGTTGGTCGCTCGGGGTCAACCGGCTGTTGGAATACGGAGGCGGAGCAGGATTGCCCTCGTCGGTTGGGTTTCTACTGCGGGATTTCTTCAAGCCCAGCGGACTTTCTCAAACTCAGGGTAATCAGCAGGCTTCTTACATCAGCCGCTTCATCGTTCCTGCAAGAACCCCGTTTGCCGTGTATTTCCAGTATGCCGGAGAAGATAACTCGGATGGCGGCAGCTATTTGTTGGGCAATCCAGCAGCCTCGGCCGGCATCGATTTTCCAAGGGTTTTCCGCCATTTCGATGTGACCTATGAGATCTCCGAATGGTCGAATATCTGGTACGTCCACAATATATTCCTGGACGGCATGACTAAAGACGGCTTGGTGCTGGGAAATTGGGGTGCGGATCAGCGCAACTTCGGCGACGGGGTCGGCGCGAGAAGCCAGATGCTGCGGGTGGGCTGGGAGCCGGCTTTCGGCGGATATCTGGAAGGGCGGGTGCGCACGCTGCAAAACCAAACCTACTACGGCGGCGATTTCCGTACCTACGTGCCGCCGCCGCCGGGCGCCTATCCTTATTATCGTTACTACGATCTTGACCTTCGCTACTCGCGCCCCTGGAATGAGCTCACCGTCGGCGCCGAGGCCTTCGGCGGCCGCGATGTTTACGGCAAGTCCTTCGCCAGGCTGTCGGGATTCGTGCGCTACGGTGGAGATTCGCGCACGCGCGACGATAGCTCGTATACCGACAGCGACGATGCGCCGGCGGGTGATGTCGATCACCAAGGCGCGCAAGTGTTCATCGATGCCGGCATCAACACCAACGAGGTCAAGACCAACGTAGAACCGAATCTGCCCACGACGACTTCGGCGCTCGGTGTCGGGCCGCATTTCGGCCTGGGCGCGCGCCGGGCGGTCAGCGACAGCAACGATCTGGGCGCGCGGCTCGAGCTCGATCAAGTCGACGATCATCTATTGATCGGCCTGCGCGCCCTCGACTACCGGCATCGATTCGACAGCCCTCTCGCCATCAGTCTGTTCGCGGGAGTTGCCCGCTATAACGTGGCGACGCCGGCCACCTCCGTCTATGGGGGCATCGGCGTCCAGTGGCGGGATATCCTGCCGAAGTGGGATTTGGACTTGGATGGTCGATATGCGCAGCAAGTTGCCCGCGATCACGTATTGGAGAGCGACGTGCAAGGAGTTCGTCCGGAAACCTTCTATAAAATCCCGAGCGCCACGCTGTACTTGTCCAGGCATTTCTAACATGCAAAGACCTCCCCCTGCCGCCATTCAGGGGCTGTAACCGGCAATGAGTTCCACCGTTGCCGCGGGCGGTTTCGCGGTCCTCAAGAATCGCGACTTCACGCTGTATCTGTGCGCGAGGTTCTTTGCAACCATCGCCACGCAAATGATCATCATGGCAGTCGGCTGGCAGGTGTATCACATCACCGGCCGCGTGTTGGATCTTGGTCTCATCGGACTGTCGCAGTTCCTGCCATTCCTGTGTCTGGTCTTGTTTTCAGGCCATGTCGCCGACCAATTCGACCGGCGAGTCATCCTCTTGGTATGTATATGCGCCTTTACGGCATGCGCGCTCATGCTGCTCAGCTTCGCCGCGGTCAAGATCACGACGACGCTGCCGATTTTTGGCGTGCTCGCGATCTACGGGGTGACCCGCGCGTTCCTGCTTCCTGCGACCCAGTCCTTCCTGCCCACCATCGTGCCCATGGAGAGCCTGCGCAATGCACTGCCCATCGCCTCCGGGACGAACCAGGTCGCGACAATCGCGGGTCCCAGCGTTGGCGGCATTTTGTATGCGATCGCCGAGGGCGGCCTGGGACGCAACAGCGGCGCGGGGGTGGTTTATGGCGCCGCAGCGGTGCTGCTGCTGATCGCCATTACCATGATTGCGCTCATCCGCAAACGCCGTCTGCCGTCGAACCGCACATTGCTATCATGGACGGTACTGCTCCAGGGTCTGCGCTTCGTCTGGCACCGCAAAACGGTACTGGGCGCCATTTCCCTGGACCTTTTTGCGGTATTGTTTGGGGGAGCTACAGCGCTGTTGCCGGCCTATACGCGCGACGTGTTGCATGCCGGACCCGAGGTGTTCGGCTATTTGCGGGCCGCGCCGGGCGTCGGGGCGGGTATGACCGCCATTTGGCTGGCATTCCGGCCGATTTCCCGGCGCGTGGGAGCGACGATGTTTGCGGGCGTTGCAGCATTCGGAGCCGCCACCGTGGTCCTGGGCCTGACGCAGCGTTTTTGGGTCGCCATGCTAGCCCTTGTAATACTCGGAATCGGAGACATGATTAGCGTGTTCATACGCTCGCTTCTGGTGCAGCTGGAAACGCCGGATGAGATTCGGGGACGAGTCAGCGCGGTGAACGCGGTGTTCATCGGCGCATCCAACGAGCTCGGTGAATTCGAATCTGGAACGACGGCGGCGTGGTTTGGATTGGTGCCTGCGATCGTCGTCGGCGGGGTCGCCACCTTGCTGGTGACAATCTTATGGGCACGTGTTTTTTTCCCCAAGCTGTGGCGTATGCAGACATTCGAGCAACTCAAGGAATTGAAATCTGATGGAACATAAGGATCGCGGCACGCATTCGCACGGGCACGAAAACCATGCCCACCAAGATCATGCGCACGAACACGCTAAAGTACACAAGCACGACCACGCACATGAGCACGCGGATACGTCCGAGCACGCCCACGATCATGGCCACGAACATGCGGGACATGCGCACTCTCATGGAATACCCACCAAAGGCATCAATCTGCGGATGGGCATCGCCGTCGCGCTCAATCTGCTGTTCGTCATGGTCGAAGGCGGCTTTGGGTTCATATCGAATTCGGTGGCGTTGATCGCAGATGCAGGACATAACCTAAGCGATGTGCTGGGTTTGGTTTGTGCGTGGGCGGCTTTGATATTGGGGCGGCGCGCACCCGGCGCCAAGTTCACCTATGGTCTGGGGCGCTCATCGGTGCTGGCCGCGCTGGTGAATGCCGTTCTACTGCTGATGGCCTGCGGCGCCATCGCCTGGGAGGCCGCGACCCGGCTTGCCTCCCCGCCAGCGGTGGCTGGGCAAACGGTGATGGCCGTCGCCGCCGTCGGCATAGTCTTGAATGGCATCAGCGCTTGGTTGCTGCATGCTGGGAGCCACGGCGATTTGAACAGGCGCAGCGCATACATCCATATGCTGGGCGATGCAGCCGTCTCGGCAGGAGTGCTGCTGTCGGGATTGCTCATTGTGCTCACCGGCTGGAACCGATTGGATCCGATCGTCAGTCTCGCGATCGTTGCAGTGATATTGCTGAGCACCTGGCGCCTACTGCGCGATTCGCTGGCGCTATCGCTGGATGGCGTTCCCGCCAGCGTGAATTCCTCGGCGGTGATGTCGTATCTGGCGGATCAGCGCGGCGTGACGGACGTGCACGACCTGCACATATGGGCATTGAGCACCACGAGCGTGGCATTGACCGCACATCTGGTGGTGCCGGACCGCGGTGCGGAAGACGCCCTCTTGAGTTCGCTGACGCCGAATTTAAAACGCCGCTTCCACATCCACCATGCCACACTTCAAATTGAAAGAGATCGCTGTGAGCATGGCTGCGAAGGCGAACCTGCGGCTGAAGCTGGCGCTTAGCTGCATAGAGTTCACGCAGGCGCGGGCCCGATCCGCGTAAACAAGTAGTGAGATACCAGCCATTCTCTACTGCAAACCCCATCCGCAGCCCAGCTCGAGAATGTTATCGCCGTCCCGCAGGCGTGCCCGGGCGGGGCAAGCGCATCGACAAAGGAAACAGGTGTGGTCAGGGCGGCTGTATTCATGTTTGCGACCTTCGCAGTTCTGCCGCTGCCCGCTCAAATAGCGGGGTGAGCAGCCGGTAGAAAAGATAAATTAAAAATGGCGCCATCAGCGCCCAGGCGATACTCGCGTGCAGGATCGCATCCTTGAGCACGACCACGGAGTGCCAGATGCCCTGCGCCATCAGCGCAAGCCCGGCCTTGATGGACACTGCCTGTCTTGGTGCGTGCATCAGCCATTCGCCCAGCCGCACGAACGGAATGATCAGGAGCAGCTGAGTGGGCGCCATGGCCGCCTGCACCAGTTGAATGGCGGGCAGATTCAAGCGAAAGACGAGCGCGACGATGCTGCAAATGATGGTCGAGACGCCAAGCACGGGAATGTTTCCGACGACCAGCCCAATCGCCACGCAAAGCGCAAGCCTTTGCGGCGAAATCCCCTGCGTCAACAAGGCGAGCAGCGGTTGGACGAGCCTACGATGCAGCCATTTTCTCACCGAGCATTTCCGCACACCTGGCGCAACCCGGCCCACGCGGTGTAGATGAGCAATGACAGCAGAACTCGTGCAAAAAGCAGCTTTGGCCAGGTTTTTGTCGACATTCGGGCTCTCGTAACAAGCTGTTCGTCGCCGGCGCCATGCTGGATTCAAGCGGCCGGGTAATCAGCCGCATTATCCATCGGCGTAGCGCGAAGCGCCGAAAAGCCGCTAAAGTCCGCGCAAGGAGAAAATGAATGTCCAACGAAAGTGCGATTCGTCGCGAAGTCGGCGCCATCGCGCTGATGTTCACCGGCTTGGGATCCATCATCGGTTCCGGCTGGCTGTTCGGTGCCTGGCGTGCTGCTCAGCTTGCCGGTCCCGGCGCCGTCTATGCCTGGATCATCGGCGCCGTGGTCATTTTGTTCGTCGCGCTCACCTATGCTGAGCTCGGCGCCATGTTTCCGGAGTCCGGCGGCGCGGTGCGCTATGGACACTACTCGCACGGCACGCTGGTGGGTTTCGTGGCCGGCTGGGCGGCGTGGATCGCCATCGTTTCGGTCATGCCGGTGGAGGCGGAGGCCTCGGTCCAGTACATGAGTTCATGGCCCTGGGCTTGGGCGCAGGCACTCTACGTGCACGCCGCCAACGGCCAGGGCGAGCTGACGTTGGCGGGTTTGTCCATCTCCGCCGCGCTGGTCGTGATCTATTTTTTGATCAATTTCTGGAGCGTCAAGGTTTTCGCCAACACCAACAGCGCCATCACGTTTTTCAAGCTGATCGTGCCCGCCGCCACGGCCATTGCGCTCATGTGCACCGGCTTTCACTGGGAAAACTTTCAGGTGGGCATCCATGGCGGACAGCATGTGGGGAATTTGGCCGCCATTCTCACCGCGGTTGCCACCAGTGGAATCGTTTTCAGCTACAACGGCTTTCAAAGTCCGGTGAACCTTGCGGGCGAGGCACGCCATCCCGGCCGCAGCGTCCCATTCGCGATATTCGGTTCGATTGCGCTCGCGACCGTCGTGTATCTCATGCTGCAAGTCGCCTTCCTGGGCTCCGTGGCGCCGGAGCACTTGAGCGAGGGATGGGCGGGGCTTGAATATAGCTCGCCGTTCGCGCAGCTGGCGCTGGCGCTCAACCTCAACTGGCTGGCTCTCTTGCTCTACGCCGATGCCTTCGTGAGTCCAAGCGGCACCGGCATCACCTACACGGCGACCACGGCGCGCATGATTTACGCCATGGAGCGCAGCGGCACCGTACCCGAAGTGTTCGGCCGCGTGCACCCGCGGTACGGCATCCCGCGCCCCGCGATGTGGTTCAACCTGGCCGTGTCATTCGTTTTTCTGTTCTTTTTTCGCGGCTGGGGCAAGCTCGCCGCCGTCATTTCTGTCGCAACCATCATCACGTATCTCGTGGTGCCGATCAGCGTCATGGTGCTGCGACGTACGGCCCCCGAGCTGCACCGCCCGCTGCGCGTCGCGGGATTGGCGATTCTCGCACCCCTGGCCTTCGTGCTTGCGACCCTCATGCTGTTCTGGGCGCGCTGGCCTCACACCGGTGAAATCATGCTGTTATTGATTCTGCCGATGCCGGTGTACTTGTATTACCAGGCGAAGGGGAACTGGCGCGATTTTGGCCGCCAGCTGCGCGGCGCCTGGTGGCTGTTTGTCTACCTCGTCGCGATCACCGTTCTGTCCTGGGCAGGCAGCAAGGAATTCGAGGGGCACGACTATATCGGCTACGGCTGGGATCAGCTGTGCGTCGCGGTGGCCGCGCTCGGCTTCTATTTCTGGGGACTGCGCAGCGGCTGGCGCACGCCTGCGGTGATCGCGGTGGAAAACAACGCCGCGGAAATGGCGGCGGTGAAATCCTAAACGCTCAGCAATTCCTTGCCCTGCTTGCGATCCTCTCGCAAGTAGATCGAGCGCTTGGGTGTGGCCATCACACGCTGCACCATCGGGACGAAGGCCTCGAGAGGCATGGTGTCGTAGTTCGGATCGAAGGCGTTCTGATCATGCCGCGAGCAGAACAAAGCCGTGCGCTCGAAATTCGGATGATCGCGGAATTGATCGCGCATATTCCGATCGAGCCCCAGGTAGTGAAAGAAATAGTAGCCCTGGAATATGCCGTGATGCTGCAGCATCCACCAGTTCTCATCCGAGACGAAGGGCTTGAGAACGGTCGCGGCGAGCTCGGCATGATTGGTGGAGGCGAGAATGTCTCCCATGTCATGCAGCAGAGCGCAGACGACGTATTCCTCGTCCTTGCGATCCCGGTAGGCGAGAGTTGCAGACTGCAGCGAGTGTTCCAGCCGGTCCACTGAGAACCCGCCGCAATCGCCTTTCAACATGTTGAGATGGGCAATCACGCGGTTCGCCAATTCTCCGTTGAATGCGTTCGCGGCTGAGGCGATCTTGCGCCAATCCGCCTCGGTGCTCTGCGTCATCGCCGTGAAGGTGGCCCGATCCGCGTCGTTGTGATCATTCATGATTTTCTCAGCTCCGAAACATGCAGCCTAAGACGTGTGGGTAATTATATCAGCGTAAGCCGGCTCTGCTGGTCAGGTACACCGCAAAGGTGCCCAGCCAGTGGCCGCCCTCATAGTGCTCGCCGGTTACCTCCGGAAGAGCCGCGTCCCGATGCTGCGCGGCGGCGCCGAGCAGCGCCGCGGCCCGGCGATCCCCCTGCGGCAGTCCATGCGCAATGCCCTCCAGCATCCAGCTACGGCTTAGGTTGAGGCCGTCGATGTGAGCAAGCTTGGGATCGGCGCGGTCGGTGACCACGGCCGGCTGAAGCCATCCGCGGCGCCCGCCCGCGGGGATGGTGGGTAGAAAATTCGACAACCATCGGCTGAAGGTCCTGGGTTCGAGTACCCGGCGCATGAAGTCCGCCTCGGCCAGACAGGGCGACAGGAAATCCTCGCCGGAGGGTTCATAGCTCAAGGGGCAGTTTCGGTCATCGCTGTAAAATCGGTGCGCGGCGTCGGTAAGCAGCGCGCGCATCTGCGAGTCGCCCGCGACCGCTGCCCAGTCCCACATCAATCCAAAGGAGAACGCCGTCTGATCATGTTCGCCGATTCGAATCGGGTAGTGCAGCTTGGGCAACCAGGTTTTCAGCCGCGCCGCCGCCTCGACTTCGAGCGGACGCAGCGTATTGGACCAGGCCTGTGCCTGCGGATCGTTCCACTCGCGAAGCTCCGCTGACAGTTTGAGCAGCCATGCAAGACCATACGGCCGCTCGAACGAAGCGCGATCGGGGCGCTCGAGAAAACCGAGCTCGCCGGCGATGTTTTCCGCGGTGAAGCTGCGCGCCAGCTGCTCCCTCGCCTGCGCGGCGAAGGGCGCATTCGGATTGAGACGCACGAGACGCACCAGCAGCCAATGTCCGTGGACGTCCGAATGCCAGTCGAAGCAGCCATAAAATGCCGGCGTGAGCTCTCGGGGAGGACGAGCGTCTGCGTCGCCATCCACTGTGAGGCTCACATGGTTGGGGTACTCGGTATGCAGGCAGGCGAGAGCGAGTCCGGCGAATCGCGCCGCCGCCGCATCGGCGAGCGAAGCAGCGCCTGAATCGCCGTTCACCGCCGCGATTGCGATCGTGCACGCGGCACTCATTAGAACCACGGCACAGATTCTTGCTGGTCGCATAACGGGTCCCTCGATTGCATCGGACGCAATCGGAATCTTAGCGCGGCCGCGCGCGCCGCGTGGCCTGCGCGGTGAACGGGTCATCCGGCCAGTAGTGCTTTGGGTAGCGCCCCTTCAAATCCTTCTTGACCTCGTGATATCCGCGGTTCCAAAAGCTCACCAGATCCCGGGTGATTTGCACGGGTCGCCCGGCAGGCGACAGCAACTTGAGCAGCAGAGGCAGTCGGCCGGCCGCAACTGTGGGGCTCTGATGTAACCCGAACAGTTCCTGCAGGCGAACCGAGAGGGTCGGAATCTCGCCGTCCAGATAGTCAATGGGGACCACCGAACCGCTGGGCACCGTGAAATGCGTCGGCGCCTCTCGCTCGAGAATCACCTGCTGCGCGTGGCTCAGGCGGGAGCGTAAGGCATTGCTCAAATCCATTCGCTCAAAATGCGCCCGACGTGTGAAACCCACGATCCAAGCCGGCGCCCATTCCTCGAGCGCGGCGGCGAGCGCTTCGTCGCTGAGGTCAGCCCATGGACCAGGCGCCGTCACCTCGTATTTGCGCATGAGCATGATGCGTGCCCGCCACTGCAGCAAAGCCTTGGTCCAGGGCAAGCCTCCGATCCCTACTTGCCGTAGTCCTTCGAGTGCCGCGTTTTGCATGGTACTGGGATCTGGATCCGGGATCTCGGTTGATTCCAGAAGCAGTGCGCCTAGGCGGCGATCGAGTTGCGCCCGAATTGATTGATCGCGCTCGTCCCAGCGAATTTCGGCGATGCTATGAATCAAGCCCGAGAAATGCTTTTCAAGATCCTTGAGGCCGATGGGGGCAGCCAGGAAAATCCGTGCATCGCGTTCTGCTCCGTCCAATTCGGCCGCCACGACGAATTCAGCTTTTGCAAGCGCCTGCGGTTCGCCGAAGTGCGCGCCGCGGCCGTTCGCCAACAAGTAGCGGCCGCTCTCTCCGCGCCTTTGACCGATGCGGTCGGGGTATGCCCAAGCCAGCAGAATCCCGGTCGCTTCGTGCGAATCTGCGCCATCGCGCGGCACCATCTCGCGCTGCCAATTGGCGGAGGTGCGCTGCGCCTGGTCCTTGGCGCGAGGATCCACGCTCATGCCCGCGGGCAGGTCGCTGCGATCGCCGCGCAACACCGCGACGCGAAGACGCAGGTCGACATCGCGCGCGCCGGGTGCGGCGCGCAGGATGTCCCGCTCGCTCAAGATCGCAGCCAAATCGCAAGCCAGTCGTTCGGCGCCTGCTTCGCGCGACTTGACCAGCATGTGGGCGAGACGCGGATGCACACCGAGCTTCTCGAGGGCTCGGCCGTGAGGCGTGATGCGCGAGGCAGTATCGACTGCTTCGAGCCGCTGCAAAAGGTCCTGGGCCTGTCCCAGCGGGGCCGCCGGAGGAGGATCGAGCCAGGCCAGATTTGCGGCGTCGGCTCCCCAGCAGGCAAGCTCCAACGCCAACGGCGCCAGATCCGCATGCAGGATTTCCGGCGGCGTCTGCGGGCTCAAAGAAGCGTGCGAGCCTTCCGACCAGAGGCGATAGCAGTCACCGGTACTCAAACGGCCGGCACGGCCGCGGCGCTGATCTGCCGCTGCCTGCGACACCTTGCCGGTCACCAATCGGCTCATCCCTGTTGCCGGATCAAATTGCGCAAAACGGCGCATTCCGGAATCGACGACCACCCGAATGCCCGGGATGGTGAGACTGGTCTCAGCGATGCTCGTGGCCAGCACCACCTTCCGGCGGCCTTCCGGCAGAGGCGCGAGCGCCGCATCCTGCGCTGCGGCCGCAAGGTCGCCGTACAGCGGCATCACTTGAACGCCGCGATCGAAGCTTTCCTCGAGCGCGCGTTGCACGCGGCGGATCTCCGCAGCGCCCGGCAGAAAGCACAAGATGTCGCCTTGGTGATCCCGCAAGGCGGATCGCACCACTTGAGAGACCTGCATTTCCAGATGCAGATCGATGCGCCTCGCCACGTAGTGAGTGGCCACCGCGAAACTTCGGCCCGGTGCGGAAACAACGGGAGCATTCTTGAGCAGCAGGGCGAGCGGCTGCAGATCCAGAGTCGCCGACATCACCAAAAGACGCAGGTCTTCGCGCAAGTTCTGTTGACTTTCGATGCACAGAGCGAGGCCGAGGTCCGCATTCAAGCTGCGTTCGTGAAATTCATCGAATATCACGCAGCCGACGCCTGCCAGCGCCGCATCTTCTTGCAGCATGCGTGTGAGGATGCCCTCCGTGACCACCTCGATGCGCGTCTCGCGGCTGACGCGCGTTTCGAGCCGGGTGCGGAATCCCACGGTGCGGCCGACCGGCTCGTCCAACAGCGCCGCCATCCGGTTGGCGACGGCTCGCGCGGCGAGGCGGCGCGGCTCCAGCATGAGAATCTTGCGGCTGTCGAGCCAGGGGCTATCCAGCAAGAAAAGAGGAACGATGGTGCTCTTGCCCGCGCCCGGCGGCGCTTCGAGCAGCACTTCGCGGCGAATCGACAATGCCTGCCCCAGCGCCGGCAGAGCCTCGTTGATCGGTAACTCGGGTAGAGCGGGTGTCTTCACCGTGAGACGATAACCCAAGGCTTCGGGACCGAGGCAGACCCCGTGTTAAGATATGCACCGTCGGGCCTGTAGCTCAGTTGGTTAGAGCAGGGGACTCATCAATCAATGGTGCCTTCGCATCGCAAGGTGCGAAGTGGACGGGATGAATTCAGGGAAACCTCGACAGCTGCGAGCTGATGGCAACCCTGAGCCAAGCCGGCGGTGCACCGCCGGAAGGTGCAGAGACTACCTGAGCGCGTTTGAGTCGCGCTTAATGACAGGCTAGAGCGTCCCGCACCCCACCGGGGTGAAGAGATAGTCCACTCCCTCCGGAAACGGCGGGGCAGAGTGAATCCCTTGGTCCTCGGTTCGAGTCCGAGCGGGCCCACCACTTAACTATCCGGCGCTATCCGTTAACGGCGTCGCAGATATAAAAAATGTTTAAAAACAGGCGCTTAAAGTGCCGACAGTGACCGTTATCCTCCATTGACAGCATTAATGCGGTAGGGGTACAAGCTGGGGTATCTGCCGTTCTTCAAGAGACGTACCCCAAATGCTTACCGATATCTCCATCAAAGCGGCCGTGCGCAATGCCAAAGCCGCTGGGAAGCCACAGAAGCGGTATGACGAGAAAGGGTTGTACCTCTTGGTAAAACCAAACGGCGCGGCGCTTTGGCGATTCAAATATGTTTTTGGAGTTAAGAAAGCCACGACTGGAAAACGTAAAGGGCAGTTGGTCGGCATCGAAAAAGGGATCGGTCTCGGCCCTTATGCGGACGTGCCGCTCAAACGTGCCAGGGAAAAACGCGACGACGCTCGGAAGCTGGTCGCCGACGGTATCGACCCAAGCGCCGTGCGTAAGGCGCAACGCGTCGCGAAGGCGGATTCGGTCGAGGCGCTCGCGCGTGAATGGCTCGATAATCGCAAAAACAAGGTGTCCGAGGGAACCACTCGGCGCACTCGTCTGCGGCTCGAAAAATACATCTTTCCCACTCTCGGCAAACGGCCAATTGGCTCGGTCGAGCCGCCGGAACTATTGGCGGCTCTGCGGCGTATCGAGGCGCTTGAGTTTCGGGAAACCGCTCATCGAACGCTCGCCGCTTGTGGGCGAATATGGCGATACGCCATTGTGACAGGGAGAGCTACACGGGACATCAGTTCCGATCTTCGAGATGTACTCGAGCCGACCGTGGTGACGAGTTTCGCGGCCATTACCGATCCGAAGAAAGTTGGCGAACTGCTACGCGCGATTGACGGGTACTCCGGTCAACCCGCCGTTCGCTGCGCATTGAAACTTGGTCCGATGCTATTCGTTCGGCCCGGCGAGTTGCGCCAGGCCGAGTGGAAGGAATTTGATCTTGATGGCGCCGAGCCCACTTGGCGTATCCCGGCGGAGAAAATGAAGATGAAAGATGCGCACGTCGTCCCTCTCTCGAAACAGGCGGTCGCGATCCTGCGTGAACTTGAGTCGCACACAGGCGGCGGCCGATATGTTTTCCCATCGCTTCGCTCCGGCGGCAGACCCATAAGCGATAACACCATCAATGCGGCTCTGCGACGGCTTGGTTATCCCGGTACTGAACAGGTTGCTCACGGTTTTCGCGCAATCGCTTCTACTTTACTGAATGAACTCGGGTGGGAACCGGATGCAATCGAGTTACAACTTGCGCACAAAGAGGGCGGCGTGCGACCCATATACAACCGCGCGGTCCTGCTTAAGAAGCGTCGAAAAATGATGCAGGCGTGGGCCGATCATTTGGACTTATTGCGGGCGGGCGGCATCAAGGTTGCAGCTTAGACCGCAGCGCGTTCGCAACGGAAAAGCGTAAAGCATCTTGCGGGCTACAAACCACACAACGAAAACTGTGATGGGCGGCGCTACTTGCTTTGTCGGGTGCACTGCACGCGAGGAAGTATAAACACGCTAGCTATCCATCGAGTGACATCCGTCACTAAGTGAGATGGTAAGCATGAGTGAACAAGCAATTAAGAGATTTCTTCGCCTACCGCTGGTCGAAGATCGAACGGGTCTAAAACATAGCCAGATCCACACGCTCGAGGTATCGGGCAGATTCCCTAAGCGTATAAAAATTTCGGAAAGGGCCAGCGGATGGCTCGAGCACGAGATCGACGCTTGGATTGAGCAAAGGGTGACGGCAAGCCGCACTTAAACCGAGTACCGAATGCTATTTGAGCGCCTTCATGAGGACCGCGATCGTGGATCGTGTCTCCTATCTGAAGGGAGTGGAACCAATTGAGGCGTTTAGTTGAGCATTCGTTCAGTACAAAGAATACTTTCATGTAACCTTCGATAATTACAGATATCGATATCGTTATCAGGCTGAATTTAGAGGGAAGCCGAATCGTCCGGGCGACGCTGGCGTATAACGGACTCATTCAGCGTTTTGACTTCGAGTCCCTTTTGGCGGCAGAAAGTATCGGCTTCACGATGGACCGCTGCTTTATTGCCGAGTGAGACTCCAAGCCCCTGTGAACCATCCTTCTTGCCAATGTAGTAGGAATCTTGGCTCGTGGGAACAATGCCAGTGCTTTGGCAGCCTGCGAGCATCAATAAAATCCCTAGGGTCAGCGGTCTCGCTTCAT